>CEUN01038933.1_pt1 | contig 28361 bp, 34 predicted proteins | sample 361501 | NCBI WGS metagenome assembly CEUN01 (sample SAMEA2622801, study PRJEB7988) | marine metagenome | biome: marine biome (ENVO:00000447); feature: marine epipelagic mixed layer (ENVO:xxxxxxxxx); material: "saline water (ENVO:00002010), including plankton (ENVO:xxxxxxxx)" | depth 120 m | reverse complement strand
GTGAACCCGCCGTATGCGACCGGTGAACCGGGATTGGTGAGCTGCACCATGGTGAGCCCGGCCAAAGCCTCCGCGTTCTGTTGGGTGAGTGCACCGGCCACGGTCGACGGCGCCATCGCACCGCACAGGGTGAAGGGCGTGATGATCACCGGCTGGCCGTGCTTGGCCATGGCGATCAGGCCGTCGAGCATCGGCGTGTCGTAGCGCAGCGGTGAGTTGGCATTGATCACGGTCACAATGCTGGGCTCGGACTTGAGCTCCTCGCGGCTTTTGCCCCGGGCGATCGAAATGATCGACAGTGCGTCATCGATCCGCTCCGCACCCAGCGAGTAGGCGTGCCAGGCACGGTCGGTCAGGGTCACGAAGGCCGCGAGACAATCGAGATGACGGGTGGCGGCAGGCAGATCGGTCGGTTCGACCGGGTAGCCGCCGAAGAAATGGAGTGCGTTGAGGCTCTGGGCCAGACGCAGGAAGTTACAGTAGTCCTTGAAGTTGCCCTCACGCCGGCCGCCGTCCATGTCGTGGACAAAGGGCGGGCTGGCCACGGGGCAGAAGGCGACTCTGTTGCCGCCGATCGTGATCGTGCGTTCGGGATTGCGGGCGTGAAGCGTAAACCCCGAAGGGGCTTTGGCGACCGCTTCGGTCACCAGCCCGCGATCCAGGCGGACATGGCGGGTGTCGCGGTTCACGTCGGCACCGGCCTTCTCCAGGATGTCGAGGGCGTCGTCGTGAAGGAACTCCATTCCGACGTCTTCGAGCACTTGTAGCGACCGATCCTGGATGAGCTCCAGCTCGTCCTGGCTGACCGGCGTCATCGGCGGAAAGCAGTTCCGCACCTCGCGCCAGGGTCGTTGATTGACAGCAGCAGCGCTGCCCCGACTGCGCCGTTCGCGTCGTCTTTTCTGTGCCATGACGCTGCCTTTTCCCATGCGGACTTACCGAAGGCTATTAGAGCCGCTCCGAACCGGTGTAAACCTGAGAAATCATGCAGCCCACGGGCGATCTATGAACCAGGAATTCGTCATGCGGCCGGGTCAGTTGACCCATCAGGACCTGCGCGCTCTGCGCGACGGCGGCCTTGTGCTGTCGCTTGATGAGGCCGCATGGCCGGCAGTCGAGGCCTCCGCTAGGCTGGTGCGGAACGTTGCTGACGGCGAGGATCGCGTTTACGGGATCAACACCGGCTTCGGTAGTCTGGCGCGCGAATCCATTCCGCCTGACAAGTTGCGTGATCTCCAGCGCCGGATTGTGCTCAGCCATGCGGCGGGCGTCGGCGAGCCCCTGGCCGATCCCATCGTCCGCCTGACCCTGGGCCTCAAGGTGAGTGCGCTGGCCCAGGGGTTCTCAGGCTGCCGGCGGCCAACCATCGAAGCCTTGATCGCGCTCTATAACGCCTATGCGCTGCCGGTTGTGCCGACCAAGGGCTCGGTTGGCGCATCGGGGGATCTGGCGCCTCTGGCACATCTTTCGGCCGTGCTTATGGGTGTTGGCGAGGTTCGCCTGAACGGTGAGACGCTTCCTGCCGCACAGGCGCTCGCCGCGATCGGTCTTGAACCCATCACGTTCGATGCCAAGGAGGGTCTTGCTCTGCTCAACGGCACCCAGGTCTCCACCGCGTTGGCGCTCGACGGTCTGATACGAGGCGCGGAAAACTTCGCCGCGGCCATGGTTGCGGGCACCATGACGGTCGATGCGTCCCTGGGCGCCGACACACCTTTCGATCCGCGCATTTCCGATGCACGTGGTCAGCCGGGCCAGATCGATGCAGCCAGGGTCTATCGCGAGCTTCTGGCGGGTAGCGAGATCCGCCACTCCCACGAAGACTGCGACCGTGTGCAGGATCCTTACTCTCTCCGTTGTCAGCCGCAGGTCATGGGAGCGTGCCTTGACCATCTGCGTTTTGCGGCAGGTGTTCTGTTGCGGGAAGCCAACGCGGTGACCGATAACCCTTTGGTCTTTACGGCCGAAGGGGACGTGCTGTCGGGCGGCAACTTCCATGCTGAGCCCGTGGCGATGGCCTGTGATGTCATGGCGCTGGCCCTCGCCGAAATCGGGTCGATCGCCGAGCGTCGTATCGCCTTGCTGACCGACTCACGCATGAGTTCCCTGCCGCCCTTCCTGACAGAAGACAGTGGCGTGAACTCCGGGTTCATGATCGCACAGGTTACAGCGGCCGCCCTGGCAGCCGAGAACAAGCAGCGAGCCGCACCGGCGTCGATCGACAGCACGCCGACCTCGGCCAACCAGGAGGATCATGTCTCGATGGCGACCCATGGGGCACGCCGTCTTAAGGACATGAATGACAATCTGGCCGACATTGTTGCGATCGAGTTGTTAGGTGCGGCCCAGGGCATCGATTTCCGCAAGCCGCTGAAGACGTCCGATTTACTGGCGAAAGCGCACGGCCTCGTCCGCAGCAAGGCGGCGTTCTGGGATCAGGACCGGTTGATGGCGCCTGATATCGTCGGTGTCGCCGAACTGGTCCGATCTGGCGCGTTCAGCGCGTTTGTTCCTTCTGACTTTGTGGTCTCGACATGATCCGTCTCTAGTACATGCCCGGTGGCGCCAACATGGTGGTCCATGCGCTGCTTGAGCACATCGGCGAGCCCTATGAGCTGAAGCCGGTCAATGCCGCCAGTGGTGAGAACCGCAGTGAGGAGTTTCTCGAATTCAGCCCCGACGGCTGCGTGTCGGTGCTGACCGATGGTCGGCTTGTGATGCAAGAATCCTCGGCCATCGCGCTCTATCTTGCCGGCCGTTTCTCCGATGCTGGACTGGTGCCGGAGGTCGATCCCAACCGCAGCCGCTACTTTCTATGGATGGTCCTGCTAGCCAACACAGTCGAGGAAGCTCTGCTGCGCTGGTACCACCCTGAAGACTGCGCCGATGGCGCAGAAGCACAGACATCGGTGAAGTCACAGGCCGAACAGCGGCTCAAGGCGCGCTGGGATCGCGTCGACGGGGCGCTCGGCGAACGTTCCTATCTGTTGGCCAGCGCGCTTTCCGCCGCCGACAACATGCTCTTCATGCTCTGCTTCTGGGCAGGCACCATGAAGACCCCGCTGTCCAATTGGGACAACATCGCCACCTGGCTGCAGGACATGAACGACCTAGACGCCATTCGCGCCATGATAAGTCAGGAAGGCTTCGCCTAGGGCTTTGCTTCTTAGGGCGTCTAGGCCATCAACTCGCCGATGGCCTTGCGATAGGCTCGGGCGATCTTTTCTTCTTCGGCGTGGTGCCCTTCGGCTACGACATGTCTGCCGCCGACCACGACATCGCTGACAGGATTGGTGTTGCCTGAGAACACCAGACTGTCGGTGATCGCGTGCCCTTTGCGCCCGACCAGGAGCGGGTGGTCGCCATCCAGCGAGATGAAATCTGCACGGTTGCCGGTCTTCAACCCGTCGGTCTTGCGCCCGAGGGCCTGAGCACCACCCGCGAGAGCCGCATTCCAGAGGCGGGCCCCGACATGCCGCTGGCGCTCGCTTGCCGTCACGTTGCGAAGCTGACGGCGCAGGCGCTGGACATACTCGAGCCAGCGTAGTTCTTCGACAGGGCTGACCGATATGTGACTGTCCGAGCCGATTCCAAAGCGTCCTTCGCCGCGCATGTAGAGCCCCAACGGGAAAATGCCGTCGCCCAGATTGGCTTCCGTGGTCGGGCAAAGGCCCGCTACGGCACGGCTGTGTGCCACCATCCAGGATTCCATACGGTTGATGTGGGTCGCATGCACCAGGCACCAGCGCTCATCGACCTGAAAATTCGAGTAGAGCCATGTGACAGGACGCTGATTCGACCAGGCCACGCAGTCATCGACCTCTTTGGTCTGTTCGGCAATGTGGATATGGATTGGAGCCGTTGCATCGATCCTGTTGAGGCCGGTCAGGGCCTCCGAGAGCACGCCCTTCGACACGGCGCGAATGGAGTGCGGCGCGATGCCTAGGGTGAACTGGGGATCATCGCTGTAACGCTGATGAAGATCACCGATCAGGCGCTGGAAACGGTCGGCACCATTGATGAACCGGCGCTGTTGCGGTTTGTGGGTCTGGGCGCCAAACCCGGAGTAGGTGTAGAGCACCGGAAGCAGAGTGATCGCCAGGCCCGTGCGCTGCGCCGCGCCAACCACCCAATGGGCCATCTCGCCCAGATCGTCATAGGGCGTGCCGTCGCTCTGGTGATGCAGGTAGTGGAACTCGCCGACGGTCGTGTAGCCCGATTTCAGCATCTCGATATAGAGCTGGGCCGCAATCGCACCGACTTGCTGGGGCGTCAGCCGGGCGAGGAACTTGTACATGATGTCGCGCCAGGTCCAGAAGCTGTCCTGGCTGCCTGTTCTGGCGCGTTCGGCAAGCCCTGCCATCGCCCGCTGAAAGGCGTGGCTGTGCAGATTGCTAATGCCCGGAAGCGCCGGCCCGTTCAGCCGTACGGCGCCGCGGCTGGCGCGGCTGTTGGGCATGAGGGATTCGATGTCGCCGTTGTCGTCGACCGTGATCAGCACGTCGTCGGACCAGCCCCTCGGCAGAAGAGCGGATTTGGCGAAGTAGTCGGTCATAAAACTGTCACGGCCCCACAGAAGGTGGGGAATAAACAGGACTCGAGGTGGCCCTGCAAGCCTTGCCTCTGTGATGGCGGCGACACTACCGTGCTCCCTTCAGGGAGAGAGAGCATGTGGGACACACTTTGGACCGGCGCGCGTCTGGCCACGATGACTGCAAACGGTCAGCCCTATGGCGCGATTGAGGATGGCGCATTGGCTGTCCGCGACGGCGTGATCGCCTTTGCCGGTCTGCGAAGCGCACTCTCCGGTCGGCCGGAAATGCTAGCCGATGCGGTCCACGATCTCGAAGGGCGCTGGGTCACACCGGGCCTTATCGACTGCCACACGCATCTTGTTTATGGCGGTGACCGGGCCGCAGAGTTCGAGATGCGCTTGGAAGGCGCAACCTACTCTGAACTGCTCCAGGCCGGCGGCGGCATTCTCTCCACCGTTCGCGCCACACGTCAGGCCGACATCGACCAGCTTGTCTCTGGCGCCCTGAGACGTGTCGATGCCCTGCTTGCTGAAGGTGTCACGACCATCGAGGTCAAATCCGGCTATGGCCTCGATGTCGAGGCCGAAGCACGGATGCTTAGGGCTGCACGGCGATTGGGTGATCTGCGCCCCGCGACGATCAGAACGACGTTCCTTGGTGCTCATGCTCTGCCGCCGGAGTTCGAGGGCAGGGCGGATGACTACATTGATCTGGTGTGTGGTGATGCCCTGCCGGCGGTAGCCGCAGAAGGTCTCGCCGATGCGGTCGATGCCTTTTGCGAAAACATTGCCTTCGATACCGTCCAGACGGAACGGGTCTTCGCCAAGGCGCGTGACCTGGGTCTGCCCGTGAAGCTTCACGCCGAGCAGCTTTCGGACATGGGCGGTGCGGCACTTGCTGCACGCTACGGCGCACTCTCCTGCGATCATCTCGAGTTCCTTACGGATGAAGGTGCAGCGGCGATGGCAGCGGCGGGCTCGGTCGCCGTCATGCTGCCCGGCGCCTTCTACTTCCTGCGCGACACCAATGTGCCGCCGATTGATCTGCTGCGTCGGGCCCGGGTGCCGATGGCTGTGTCGACCGATTGCAATCCCGGAAGCTCTCCGGCGACTTCTCTGCTGCTCATGATGAACATGGCTGCGACGCTCTTCCGCATGACACCCGAAGAAGCTCTTGCAGGCACCACGTGCGAAGCCGCGCGTGCGCTGGGCATGGCCGCAACGCACGGCACGCTGGAGACCGGCAAGGCAGCGGATCTCGCCATATGGGATATCGAACGCCCGGCGGAGCTCTGCTACCGGATCGGCTTCAACCCTCTGCATGCCACGGTGCGTGCTGGCGAGATCGTGAGCGGCTGAGATTGGAAAGCAGACAGTGTTGTGCCTATCTCTCCCCCACACGCCTTTGGACGGGCTCAGTGAGGGAAAGATGATGCGCAAGCTTCTTGCACTGACGATCGTGGCACTGGGGGTTGCCTTCGGGGCTGCTGGCGTCCAGGCGGTCGGTGCGACCTGTACCACCTACAACGTCACGCCCGATGGCGTGGCCATCAGCGGCTAGGACACCGTGGCCTACTTCACCGAGAGCCGCGCGATCGAAGGCAAGCCCGAATTCTCCAATGAGTGGGCGGGGGACACCTGGCTCTTTGCATCCCAGGAGCACCTCGACCTTTTTGCCGCTGATCCAGAAGCCTATGCACCGCAGTTTGGTGGTTGGTGCGCCTATGCGCTGTCGAAGGGCCAGTGCACGGCCGAGGTAGAACCCGACAATGCGTGGACCGTGCACGACGGCGCGCTCTTCCTGAACTGGAGTGAGCGCGTGAAGGAAACATGGCAGCGCAACAATCTCGACCACAGTATCGCCGTGGGCCACGACAACTGGGAGGTTGTTGAGATGGAAATCACCGATGGTGAAGTCGAGTACAGCCGCAAGCTGGATTCGCCCTGGAACTGATCACAGCCCCGGCCGGTGTACAGGTGCTTGGCTTGGCGGCAACGGCGCTTGTCCTATCACCACATCGGCCAGCTTCTCGGCGATCATCATCACCGGAGCATTGAGATTGGCCGTCACGTTGTGCGGCATGATCGAGGCGTCGATCACACGGAGCCCCTCGGTCTCATGCACCTTGCCGGTGGCATCGGTCACGCTGTCGTCACCGGTTCCCATCCGGCAGGTCGAGCAGGGATGATACTCGGTATCACCAGCCTCGCGCAGCCAAGTCAGAATCTCGTCGTCGCTCTGCACGTCGATCCCCGGAGACATTTCTTCGCCACGGTAGGGATCGAAGGCGGGCTGGGCGGCCATCTCGCGGGTACGCTTCAGGGCATTCGTCATGACCTCGCGATCGCTCGAGGCGTCGAGGTAGTTGAACAGAACCGCCGGATGTACGTGTGGATCGGCCGACTTCAGCCAGACACGTCCCCGGCTCTCAGGCCGCATGATGCCCATCGAAAACATGAAGCCGGCCGCCACGTTCGCTTCTTCAGCGCCCATGAAAGCCGTCATGGCATAGAACTCGTGCTGGATGTCGCAATAGTCGACATGATCCGAGCTCGTAAAGAAGCAACCGGTCTCGGTCAGGATCGATGTGCCCACACCCGTCTTCAGCAGCAGCCATTCCAGGCCCAGCCTGTAGCGCCCGAGCCCTTTAAGCTTGTGAGACAGCGACAGCGGCTGTTTTTCCCCGTAGCTAACCTCGACGATCATGTGGTCCTCAAGATTGCGCCCGACCTGAGGCACATCGGCGACCACGGGAATGCCGTGCTCTGCCAGTTCGCCGGGATCGCCGACACCGGAGAGCAGGAGGAGCTGGGGCGAGTTGATCGCGCCGCCACAGACCAGCACCTCGTGGTCAGCCTCGAAGCGCTCAATCTGACCGTCTATATCAACGTCGATACCCACGGCCCGGCGGCCGTCGAACACGACCCGGTGGGCCAATGCGCCGGTCTTTACGGTCAGAGTGGGCCGCCTGATGGCTGGCTCGAGGAAGCCCGAAGCCGCGCTCCAGCGCCGACCGTGGTGGGTGAAGCTCTGGGCGACGTGGAAGCCCTCGTGGTGGGCGCCGTTATGGTCCTCGCAGATGTGGTATCCGGCCTGTGCACCGGCCCGCAGGAAAGCCTGGTCATAAGGATGGGTGGCCGGACACATCTCGATATGCTGCGGCCCGCTGCCGCCGCGCCATGGGTTGCCGCCGTGCTCGAAGGTTTCCATGCGCCGGAAATAGGGAAGGCAGTGGTCATAGGACCAGTTATCGAGACCTTCGCTGGCCCACTGATCGTAGTCACGCGGGTTGCCCCGGTTGGCAACCATGCCGTTGACCGAGGACGAGCCGCCCAACAATCGACCGCGGTGCTCCAGGATCTGCCGACCGTTGAGATGTGGCTCCGGCTCGGTCACATAACCCCAGTCGAAACGTTTGTCGCGTGCCGCCAGGGGGCAGGCGGCGGGCATCGAGACCATGAGATGCCTGTCGTGCCCTCCTGCTTCGATCAGCAGCACACGGATGCCGGGATCGGCCGTCAGCCGGTTCGCCAGAACACAGCCTGCGGTGCCGGCCCCGACGATGATGAAATCGTAGCTTGTTGTCTTGCCCATGATGGGGTCAGCTTCGCCGGGTTCCTTGTGGGGCGCAATCCATGTATGTCGTGATCCGAATGGTGGCCTTCCGGCGCCTTTGGCTGAACGCGGTCGCCAGTGCGGTGAGCATCGGCGGCGACTTCGTGCTGGTCGGCTGGCTTGCGCACTCGGTGACCGGCGATGCCGGCTGGACCGGCACGGCGTTCGCGCTGTTGTTTCTTCCCGGTCTCCTGTTCGGGGCACCGGCGGGCAGCATCGCGGATCGCTTCAACCGTCACCACCTCCTGCGCGCACTCGAACTCATCGCGGCGGGCATGTTGCTCGGCCTGGCCGTCGTCTTCTCGCTGGGCGAGGCAGGGCTGGTGCATGTTCTGGCGATGCCTTTCGTTCTGGGCACGATCCGGTCGAGCCAGAATCCGGTCCGGCTCAGTCTTGCCTATGACATCGTGGGGCCGGACAACGCCATGGCCGGTATTGCCGGTGTCAGTCTAGGAACACGCCTTGGAACCATTTTTGGTGCCCTCTCCGCCGGCTCACTGGCGGAAGTGTTTGGGCTCTCCGGGGCCTTTGTTGTCATGGCTGCCTCGCATGGTCTCGCCTGGTTGCTCTTGGGACAACAGGCATGCGCCACGACGGCGCAGGTAATCGACCGCGAACCGATTCTCAAAAACCTCGCGGCCAGTTTCGCAGAGCTGAGGCGCAATGAGGTGTTGCTGGCGTTGGTCCTGGTCACGGCGGTGGTCGAAGTCTTCGGCACATCCTTCAGCACTCTGGTGCCGAACCTGACCCACGACCGGCTGGGCTTAGGAGCGGAAGGTATCGGCTGGCTCTTTGCCGCCCAGGCCGGCGGCGCGCTCATCGCCGGATTCACTCTCTTCGTCTGGACACCGAAAGAGCGCCAGCTTCTGGCCTATGTGTTTGTCATTACAGGGCTGGGCATCACCGTCATGCTGCTCGGCTGGGTTCACAGCATGGTAGGGCTGCTGATGGTGCTGGCGCTGATTGCTGCGGCCATCAGCGCCTGGGACATCCTGACCCAGGGCATGATGCAGAGTTCGGTCCCTGAACATCTTCGCGGCAGGGCGATGGGGGCATGGATCTTTGCGATCGGCTCGGCACCCATCGGTCACTTCCAGATCGGTCTTCTGGCCACAGCCATCGGTGCGGACTGGTCACTCTACGGCAACGGGGCGCTGGTACTGGTGACCATTATCGCGGCGCTGCTTTTGTCGCCGTCACTTCGAAAGTTGTAGCGCTTCGAGTTCCCAGGTGACTTCAACGAGCGGCGTGGAGGCTCCATCGGGAAACATCTCATCCAAGGTTCTGCCCTCCCAGCCGCCGAGCCGCGCATAGAAGCGGCGTGCTCGGCCATTCTCGATGTTGGTTTCCAGGACCTGCCGTTCTTCGTCCCGTTCTGCGGCATGCTCCAGGGTGGCCCGCATCACGGACTCGGCGACGGCCTGGCCCCAGCAGTCGGGCACGACATAGAGACGTTCGATCTTTGAGCTGGAAAGATGGACGAAGCCGACGATGGTGTCGCCGGCCTCGGCGACCAGGAAGAGATCCTCGGTCTTCAGTGTCGCCGGCAGGTGTCGGCGCCAGTAGTCCTCGCCAGTCCGTTTCAGGTGCGCTTCCAGCGTGGCCGGGGCAGAAACGCGGCATAGGCCGCTTGCCGCGCCAGGCGATGAGCGACAGCAATCTCGTGCCAGTCGTCCGGGCGTGCGTCGCGCAACGTGTGCCGGTTGCTCACCCCTGATTCAGCATCGGCAGATTGAGCCCCTGTTCCTGTGCACACTCGATGGCGATGTCATAACCAGCATCGGCATGGCGAATCACCCCGGTGCCGGGATCATTGGTCAACACGTTCATCAGGCGCCGGTCGGCGTCTTCGCTGCCGTCACACACAACGACCATGCCCGAGTGCTGGCTGTAACCGATGCCCACGCCGCCGCCGTTGTGGATCGAGACCCAGGTTGCGCCCGAGGCCACATTCAGCATGGCGTTGAGCAGGGGCCAGTCGGCCACCGCATCCGAGCCGTCACGCATGCCTTCTGTTTCCCGGTTGGGGCTCGCCACCGAACCGGAGTCGAGATGATCGCGGCCGATAACGATCGGCGCCTTCAGCACACCGTCGCGGACCATCTTGTTGAAGGCCAGGCCAGCCCGAGCACGGTCGCCCAGACCGATCCAGCAGATGCGCGCTGGCAGGCCCTGGAAGCTGATCCGTTCCTTGGCCATGTCGAGCCAGCGATGGAGATGTGGATTGTCGGGCACCACCTCTTTCATCATCTCATCGGTGCGATAGATGTCTTCGGGATCACCGGAAAGCGCGCACCAGCGGAACGGACCCACACCGCGACAGAAGAGGGGTCTGATGTAAGCCGGCACAAATCCCGGGAAGTCAAAGGCGTTCTCGAGGCCGTTTTCCAATGCTATCTGGCGGATGTTGTTGCCGTAGTCGAAGGTCGGCACGCCCATCTTCTGGAAGTCGAGCATGGCCTGAACGTGAATCTTCATGCTTTCGCGTGCGGCGTGTTCGGTGCCTGCAGGATCGCTCTGGCTCCGTTCTTCCCATTCTTCGAGAGTCCAGCCCACGGGCAGGTAGCCGTTGATGGGATCATGGGCGCTGGTCTGGTCTGTCACCATGTCGGGCCGGATGCCCTTCTCAATCATCTCGGGCAACAGCTCGGCGCAGTTGCCGACCAGACCGACGGAGACAGCGTCGCCCGATGACTTGGCCTGATCGATGATGGCCAGCGCCTCATCGAGGGAGTTGGCCATCTTGTCGAGATAACGGGTCTCCAGACGGCGGTCGATACGGCTGGGACGGCATTCGATGGCCAGCATCGAGGCGCCGGCCATGGTGGCGGCGAGTGGCTGCGCGCCGCCCATGCCGCCCAGACCGCCGGTCAGGATCCATTTGCCCGAGAGGTCGCCGCCGAAGTGCTGGCGGCCGGCCTCCACCAAGGTTTCATAGGTCCCCTGAACGATCCCCTGACTGCCGATATAGATCCAGGAGCCTGCCGTCATCTGGCCGTACATCATCAGCCCTTTGCGATCGAGCTCATGGAAATGATCCCAGGTGTTCCAGTGGCCGACCAGATTGGAATTTGCGATGAGAACGCGCGGAGCGTCCTTGTGGGTGCGGAACACGCCGACTGGTTTGCCGGATTGAACCAGAAGGGTTTCATTCTCCTCAAGATCGCGCAGCGCGCCACATATCCGGTCGAAGCTGTCCCAGTCGCGCGCGGCGCGACCGATGCCGCCATACACCACCAGTTCCTCGGGCTTTTCAGCCACCTTAGGATCGAGGTTGTTCATCATCATGCGCAATGGCGCTTCGGTCATCCAGCTCTTGGCCGTGATCTCCGTGCCGGTGGGCGATGTGACCTCGCGGGCGTTGGCAAAACGGTCGTCGGACATGCTTCTCATTCCCTTCCAGGTGCGGGTCAAGGATGGTGACACCAGGCAATCCACCTAGCACCGCAACCGCAGCCGCACCACCGTCCCGAGTGCTGTTCAGGCTGCCTGAGCCTGCTGACGGGATTCGTCCAGCATGAGTGCCGCACGGACCGACTCGTGGCCTGCCGGTCGAACCCTGTGAAACCTGTTTCTGACCTGATCAGGATGTGATTCGTTTGCCACTGCCCGGTGGGACAGGCTGCGTGCGACACTCTACCCGACAAGGGAAAAAGACATGAGATCTCTGACATTCGCAGCTACCGCCGTTGTTGCTCTCTCTTCTGCCCCGGTTATCGCAGAAGGCGATGCAGGCGCCGGTGAAGACGTTTTCCGACGCTGTTCCACCTTCCACACGATCGATGAAGGCGGTCGTGCGAAACAGGACTCAAACCTCTACGGCGTCTATGGCCGTGAAGCCGGAACGGCCTCAGACTTCGACCGTTACTCTCAGGCGCTGGTCGGTTCCGACATCACTTGGACGGAAGAGAATCTCACGCAGTGGCGCATGGGGCCTTCGACCTTTATCTCTAGCGCGAAGATGACCTTCCGCCTGAGTGATGAGAAGGACATCGCCGACGTCATCGCCTACCTCAAGGTCAACAGCTCGTTTGCCGAGCAGACGGCGTTAATCGCGGACGAGAAAGCAGTCTGTGTCATTTTGCTTGAGCAAGATGCAGATCGCCTGGGCTTCGTCGGAAGCGGGCAGGGGACCTGCCTGCAGCCGGTATACCGAGTTGCCGTCATCCCGCTGCACGGTGGTGATCCGGTGCGGCAAACCGCCCAAAAGTTTGTGGTGACGGTCCATCATCTGTCCCCACTCGCGCTCCGCGAGCTCATCGTCAACATAGGCTGCGATCTGGATGTAGACTGGTCCGGGTTGTGACGATGCCGACGATTCCGCTTCGACAGAAGCGTCGGCTGCCGTTGGTTCCTCATTAACCTGCGTGGCCACAGGCTCCAGGACCTCTCCTTCTGTTGGCGGGGCCGGAGGGTCTTCCGGTGTGGGTGGAAAAGAGAGAGATGTGAGACGCCTGATCGCCTGTTCGACTCCGGATTCTGCCGCCCGCTCGTAATAGAAGCGGGCCGACTCCAGATCAGGTTCAATCCCGGTCCCGGTTTCATAGGCTAGACCCAGGGCGTATTGGCCCATGGGATCGCCCAGCTTCGCCGCGCGCTGGAACAGCACCACGGCGCGGCTCAGATCGACCTCGACACCATCACCACTTTGATAGGCTAACCCCAGAAAGACCTGCGCCTGGGGCATGTCCTGCTGTGCGGCCAGGCGCCAGAGTTCGATGGCCTTGTGCATGTCGGGCTCAACACCCGCTCCGAGCCTGTAGAGACGACCCAGATTGAACTGGGCAGGCGCGCAGTTCTGGTCGGCCGCGGCCTGATACCATTCAGCAGCAAGGCGGTAGTCTCGCGCGAGGCCACGGCCCCCCTCGTAGATCAGTCCCAGACCATGTTGGCTGGCCGGATCGCCTTCCAGAGCCAGCGGCTGCCATTCCGCGATCGCCGCGGCATAGTCGCCCGCCACATAAGCTTCCACGCCGGCATTGTAGTCGGCACGTGCATCAAGGCCGGGCATTGCGAGAGCCACAAGGGCCGAAATCACTGCCAGTCTCCAAAAGGCGCTCGGTGCTTTCATGAAGCAACGGTGGTCAAGCCGTGGTCCACGTCAACCGGTTGCCGTTTGTCGGATGACGTCGGTTGCCGCGGCGTAGGCACGCACGGCAAGCATGCCGCGTCGTCCTCGAATGGAGATCTCGTGACGTTCGGAACACGGATCCTCTGCCTTGGTGTTACCCAAAACCGCCTCTGACACCACCAGCTGCGCGCCAAACTCCTTGGTCGACGCCTCGAGACGGCTGGCCGTGTTCACGACGTCGCCGACTGCTGTCATGCCCAGCGTCGAGCCGTATCCCATCTCGCCGACCACGGCTGCGCCGGCATGGATGCCGATACCCATGCGCAGCGGCTGGGGCAGGTCATCGGCCAGGCTTTCGTTCAATCGATCCAGCGCACGGGCCATGTTCGCCGCGCTGACGAGCGACTGCTGCTTGGCCAGTTCGAAATCACCCTGAAGTCCAAAGATCGCCATAACACCGTCTCCAATGAACTTGTCGACGTGACCGCCGGCTTCTTCGATAGCCGCGCCCATCGCGGCGAAGTAGCGGTTGAGGACGAACACGGTGTCATAAGGCAACTGCTCCTCGGACAATGATGTGAATCCTCTCAGGTCGGCAAACAACACGGCGATTTCGCGCTCCTCGCCCCCGCGTGGAAGATGAGATGACAGCACTCTGTCGCCACTGCCGGTCGGGGCCAAAAGCGGCGTCACCGTGATGTCAGCCGTGGGCCGCAACATGCATGCCAGCCGCACATCGTCGGGTGCCTTGATCCGTTCCAGCACACGCGACTCATCGCTGTGTGGCGGCTGCAGGGCGTTCAGACCTGTGCCCACTCTGATACGGCAGGTCGAGCAGCGCCCGCGTCCACCGCATACCGAAGCGTGCGGGATTCTGCCGCGGCGGCTGGCCTCAAGAACGCTGACACCACGTTGGATATCAACGTGGTGGCCGTGCGGATAGCTGATGCGAACGGGCAGGCGCTTTCGGGCCAGCGCTGTGCGCAGGGGACGTCCCAGTGCGATCAGGACCAGAACGACTGAAAGGGCCGTCAGCACAGCGGGCTGTGCGGCATTGACCATGGCGACCACGTCATTGCGGGTCTCTAGAAGATTGGCACGGGTGTAGAGTTGCAGGGTCCAGTCCGGATCTGTCGCGAAGGCCTCGACCGCACGCCCGCCCTGAACGAAGCCCAGCAGCCCCAGAACGGGCACAAGGATCGACGCGGCGAACAACAAGGGTGAAGCCTCTCTGAACCAGGGTTTCAGCCGCAGCCAATGGCGCAGTCCCATGACGCCATGCAACCAGACGGCAACAACAAGAACCGCCAGCTGAATGCCTGCCACCGGGTTGGTTATCCAGTTGTAGAGAAGGACCAGGTCATAGCTTGAGACGGTGTCGTAGAACTCCCAGGCCAGCCTGGTACCGGCGACATGGCCTGCAACGAGAAGGGGGACAAGCAGCCCCAATCCGATCTGAAGTCCATCACGCCAGTTCATGGTCAGGTTGTCCCGGCGCCACAGGGTGACCACAGCCAGGACCAGGTGAACCAACAGCGAGCCATAGAGCAGAACCGTGCCCGGCAGGCTGCGCCAGACCAGTTCGAACGCCACGAGTCCGTCGTTCATCCAGGCCACCGAGTGCAGTCCGGCCATGTGGTTGAGCAGATGAGTCAGGACAAAGATGAAGAGAATCAGCCCGGAGAACAGGCGCAGTTGCATCAGCACGATCTAGCCCCACGGACCGGATGGTGAGAGCAGGACGATCGGGCGGTTGGGACGTTGCAGAACGAAGAACTCTGGCATTTGTCCGGCAGCGAACGCCAAAACCAACAGCAACGCCTGAAGTGTCTTGCGGATCAGGCGGGCCAACGGCGCCGCCGATGAGGACAACTGGTCATGGGAACATGGTATCACATGCCTGAGCCGGTTGACCCCCCCGGAGCCCGCCTTAAGGTGAATTCATGGATCAGGCATCGCAGCTCACCGGTGAACGTTTTGTGCTGGGGCATGCCCAGGCTCCGACCTGGCAGGAGGCCGCCCGTTCCGTGGCCGAGCAGTTGGGTGACCGGGATGATGACGGTGTCGGGTTTCTCTATGTCACCGATCACCTTGCGGATCATCTGGGCGACATTGCGGCCTTTCTGGCCGCTGCGACCGGCACGCTGAACTGGTGCGGAACGATCGGGATCGGCATTTGTGCGACCGGCCGTGAGTACTTCGACAAACCCGCGGTTGTTGCCTTGTCCTGTCGTTTCCCGAACTCCGAGACAGCTCTGTTTGGTTCCGTTGACGAAGCCATCGAAGGCTATCGTGAACTGGGCACGTCTTCCGGGGGGGCGTTCAGCATTGTACAGGGTGATCCGCGCATTGCGGAACTGGTCGGCGATGTGCCGCGCCTCGCCCGCGACACTGACGGATTTCTGGTCGGTGGTCTGACCTCGTCGCGTGTGGCCTTCGGCATGATGGCCGGTCATCCGGTCGAGGCCAGCCTTACAGGCCTCATGATCACCGGCGCCCATGTCGCGACTGGTCTGACGCAAGGCTGCTCGCCCATGGGCGGGTATCACGAAATCACGTCGGCTGACGGCAATCTGATTGCGGAACTCGATGGTCGCTCCGCAACTGACGTGTTTTTTGAAGTCCTGGGCGAGGCCGGCATCTCCGACCTTCGCTCGCTTTCGGGTGCGCTGCATGTCGCCTTTCCCGTCAAGGGCTCGGACACGGGCGACTACCTCGTGCGCAATCTCGTCGGGCTCGATCCCGACGCCGGTGTCGTCGCCGTGGGCGACAATGTCGATGTGGGCGACGCCATGATGTTCTGTCTGCGCGATCGTGATGCGGCAGAGAAAGACCTTCGGCGCATGCTCGACAACATCAAGACCAGGGCATTGCGGCCCCTCGGCGGACTTTACTTCAGTTGCCTGGCCCGAGGCCCAAACCTGTTTGGAGACGAAGGCCGGGAGATGGAGATCATCCGGGAGGTGTTGGGAGATTTGCCGATCGCCGGCTTCTTCGGCAACGGAGAAATCTCGTTCGATCGCCTTTATGCCTACACCGGCGTTCTGACCCTGTTCCTCGAACCCGAAAACATCAACGGCTGACGGACGGCGATCACGGTTCCGTCCGAAACTCGCCTTCGGACTGCTGCTCGTACATCACGAGGTCGGAGTTTCGCAGTTTACCTGTTGTCCCGAAGTCATAGACGACTCCATCGAGCTCGCGTTCCAACACGATGCCCATGTTGCAAAGGGGGCAGAATGTGATCGTCAGAGGTGTACCGTTGACCTCGTCATTGACAATCTCGTTCCAGACCAGAATGCGTGGTGGATAGGCGCGCGCCACACCATCAACCTCGACACTGATCACAGGTTTGATATCGGGCAGATCGTCAAGTTCGGTGGCCGGGACGAAGACCGGATCGTTGATGGGGGAATGCCGTCTTTCGGCGGCCCACCGGACAGAATACCGGCGAGATCGACGGACGTGTTCTCAAAGTCGGTATCGGGCCACTAATAGGTCCAGCCGCTTTGGGCCGAACCGGTCTGGGTCGCAAGAATGGCGACCAGACCGAGACAGAAAGCAACACCCGCGACACGCAGAAGCATGGGTCTGGCTCCTCTGGTTTGTCCCACCCTGCGGTGTCGGGCCGCAGGCGGTCCAGTCGAGGCTTTGTGAGGCCGCCGGGACTAACAGATGATCTTGAGAACCCCAACCTTGGCCAGCCAGACCAGGGTGCGGCGCGGGAGTTTGCGATCATTCCTCGCGAATGTGGTCCAGTATCGCCATGATGTGGTGTTCTGGCGAATTCAGGGTCGGGTTCAGCCGGGCGACGTAGGCCAGACGGATCGGTTGCTAAAGGTCCTTGTTGCCGATGTCGAAGACGCGGTCGTCGTCCATCACGGCGGTCGGGTAGTGCTGGAACAGATCGAATGGATCGGTGCGCGCGGGATAGGCCGGGTAGTCGTCCCTCTTGGGTGCCACGACACGGACGTTCTTGCGGTGGCCTTCCAGCTCAGACCAGAGCAGTTGGTACTGGTCGATAATGACCTTCCAGTCATAGACGGTCTCGGCGCGCCGGCGGCCCGCTTCGCCCATCTTCAGGCGCAGCTCCTTGTTGGTGGTCAGTGCTTCGAAACAATTGGCCGCCTTGATCGGATCAACCGCAACGAACTGGGCTGAACCACCGACAAAGTGGTCGTAGTCATCAGCGCCGGCGTCGTGGCAGAAGGCGGGGTCTTCGCCGTCGCCAGGGGCTGCCATCAGGGTCGGCACAAAAAAGCCTGTCTCGCCGTTGATGATTGTGTCGCGGTAGCCATCCCATTCGCTGCCGACCATTGGAATCCCTGCAGCCATGGCCTCGATCGGGGTCAGGCCGAAGGTTTCCTGGATGTTGTCGGGCATGGTCGCGAAGATGTCGGCGGCCTGCCATACACGGAAACGGCTATCCTTCTGCCATCCGTCGACCGAAACAACCTTCAGCGTCGGCGCAAGAATCTTGGCCGCGGTCGCAAACTGGTCGCGCACGGTATCCGAGCCGAACCAGCCCGAAAGCAACAGGATCACCTTGCGTCCTGTGCGCTTGGCGGCTTCCTCCAGTCTGGCATGGATCGGCATTGGGCTGGCCTTGGCATGAAAGGCCAGGCGCCCGACGAACAGGCAGATGATGTCGTCCTCGCCCGCACCGAAGCGTTTGCAGAAGGCCTGTCGCGCGTCTTTCGCTTCCTTGGTTGAGGGATCGAAAGCCTCGCAATCCACGCCCAGAGGAATGATCGGAAGCTGATGGGCCAGCTTCGCCTTGGCCCCCATACGGTTCTTCAGGTACTCGGCGGCCACTCCATCAGCCGTTCGACCTTTGCGCGAACGGCGCGGGTCGGGCAGATCGAAGCGTCCCAGGGTTGGACAGGAGCCGTCAGATAGTTGGCGATCTCGCCCATGACGCCGTGGCTTGCCTTGGTGTGAAAGACACCCACCAGGCTGTAAGCACGCTGATCATGATGGCGCCGTTGTTACGCATATCTCGTGACGTTCGGGTCCGGTGTGTGGAGGCAGCCTGCCTCCGCCAGCTTGTTTGGCTCGTGATAAAGGTACCAGATGCTCGGTCGGTTGCTGCCATGCTTGGCAACGAGATCGTTGAAGGCCGTAAAGTCCTTGTGGTTTCTGGCAAAGCACAGGAACTGGTCGGCTACGGCGTGGCGCGCAAAGCCCGAGATGAAACCTTCACCCGCGGTGCGACGGCGCATCAGTTTGGGCCGGCTTGTGTCATAGGCATCAAACGCGAAATTTACCGCGGCATTGGCGACTTCGGTGTGCTTGGGTGCACGCTTGCGCGTGCGCGGTGTCTGCGCTGTACCCGTGGATTTCCGCGGCTTCTTGGTCGTAGGTCTGCTCATGTAGCGCAGGATTCGACAGTTTGGTCTATGGTCTTGGCCAGCAGGGCGACGATCTCGTCGAGTTCTTCTCGTGTCGCGTTGTAAGGCGGAGCCACGATGATCTGATCACCTTTGCGTCCATCGACGTTGCCCGGTGTGGGATAGACGATCAGACCATTGGCGAAGCCGGTGTCGAAGGTGCGCTTCGACATCGTGAGATTGGGCGAGAACGGTTCCTTGGTCTCGCGATCCTCGACCAGTTCGATGCCCTGGAAGAAGCCGCGTCCGCGAATGTCCCCGACATGCGGATGCTGGCCCAGGGTTTCTTCCAGCTTCTGACGCAGATAGACGCCATCGGTTGCGACCTTCTCGACCAGCTGGTCGCGCTCCATGATCTTCTGAACAGCGAGTGCTGCGGCACAAGCCGTGGTGTGGCCGGTGAATGTGTGGCCCGTGATCGGTGCACCATGGACACGGAAGATCGGTTCGGCGACCCGGTCGGAATAGACGCTCGCGCCGAGCGGCACATAACCGCCGCCCAGCCCCTTGGCGATCGACATGATGTCGGGTTCGACCCCATCATGCTCCAGCGCACGCCAGGTTCCGCAGCGGCCGACACCGCACATCACCTCGTCGGCAATCATCAGCACGCCGTGGCGGTCGCAGATGTCGCGGATGCGCTGTGCGTAACTCTCCGGGGCCGGAACGGCGCCGCCTGCCGCGCCCACGACGGGTTCGAAGATGAATGCCGCCACGGTTTCGGCGCCGACCCGCTGAATCTCTTCTTCAAGCTCGTTAGCGCAGTACTCGGCGACATTTTCCGGCGCCACGCCTGCAGGCGGACGGTAGGTGTTTACCGGCGAGAGGAGGCTCGCTTCCAGCAGCGATCCGAAATAAGGCTCCTGCCGCGCCAGAAAGCCCGAGACCGACAACGCGCCCAGTGTATTGCCGTGCCACGCGCGCTCGCGGCTGATGAACCGTCGCCGCGACATCTCACCCTGTGCGGTGTGGTACTGCAGCGCCAGCTTCAGGCAGCCTTCAACAGCCTCGGAACCACCACTGTTGTAGACCACGTGGTTGAGACTGCCGCCTGCTTTGGTCCGGATCATCTCTGCGAGATCTTCTGAGGCATGGCTGCGAAAATGCGCGCGGTAACCAAACGCGATCTTGTCGATCTGCTCCTTGATCGCGTCATTCACCTCTTCGTTGGCGTGACCGATGCAGAAGGTAGCGGGCCCGCCGGAGGCATCGATGTATCGCTTGCCGCTTTCATCCCAGACGTTGATGCCCTTGCCATGGGAAATGAAGGGTAGGGCGGTATCCATGCTCATGATCTCGAACCTCTCGAACGTGTCGTCTCGTCGATAGCCCGTGCCGCAGTGTCTTGCAACGCCTCGCTCCAGGCCTAGTTCTCTGTCACGATGGCTTTGGGGTGGGCATGGTGACGGAGGGGGGCATGGTGGCGGACAACTCAGCAAGACGGCAGCCTAATGCGCTGGCAACCATGGGTTGGCTCATCGTGATGGGCGCGGCTTGGGGGCTTGAGTTCTCCATGTTTAAGCTCGCGGTCGAGGCGGGCCTGCCAGAGATCGGCATCCTCATGGTCGCGCTGGTTCTGGTGGTCGTCGCCTTTGGCGCTGTCATTGCCTGGAAGAACGCCTGGTTCAGACTGAACGCTGAGATCATTGTCTTTCTGATTGTTGTTGCGGTCCTGGGTTACGTTCTCCCCTTGCTCGCGGCCCTTTGGGCCGCGTCCCATGTTGGAGCAGGCATGATGACCCTGATCGCGTCGTTCACACCGATTGTCACCGTGGCGACGGCACTTCTGTTTCGCACCGAGCATGTCTCCTTGCGCCGCATCCTGGCAGTCACCTTCGGCATGATCGCCGGGCTGATGGTGCTTGCGCCAGGCGTTGACTTAACTGGTTCCAGAAATTTCGGCTGGCTGCTTCTCGTCTTCGTTGTTCCACTGACCTATGGCGTTGAATCCGTCTATGTGTGGGTCAAATGGCCCGCGGGGCTTTCGCCGCTGCAAATCGGGGCAGGGCAGGCGGCGATAGCGCTTCTTGGTGTGATCCCGCTCCACCTGCTGACGGAACCTGCCATGGCCTATGATCCCGCGTGGCCGGTCAGCCAGTGGGCCGTCATCCTTGTCGGGTTTCTGGTTCTTGTGGAAGTGTTTCTCTACTTCGCCATCATCCGCGACACGGGCGGTGTTCTGGTGTCTTTCAGCTTTTACATCTCGCTGTTTGCAGGCATTGCCTGGGGTGTGACCATCTTTGGTGAAGTATTCGACTGGGTCACATGGATCGCCGTCGTGGCCCTGATGATCGGACTCGCGCTCACGGTCCAGCCAGCCGGCACCACCAAGGGAGATACGCCATGACCACCGTCATGCGAAACGCGGCCTGGATTGCGGCCTGGGACGAAGGCGCCGGGCGCCATGTGTATCTGCAGAACGGTGATGTTGCGTTTGAGTGTGCGTCTCTTGTGCACGTCGGCGGCCGTTATGACGGACCGGCCGATGATGAGCGTGACGGTTCTTCGCTTTTCGTCATGCCGGGTTTGATTGACCTTCACTGCCACAGCTCGTCACAGCCGCTCTACAAGGGCTTGTGCGAGGAGGTCGGCAATCCCGAGCTATGGTGGAGCGGGCTCTACGACAACAAGCTGGTGTTCGACACCGATGCGGACGCCATCGGGCCGTCGACCGAAGTCGCGCTGGCCGAAGTCCTGAAATCCGGTGTCACCACACTGGTCGACCTCTGTGGGGTTTATGATGGCTGGGTCGACCTGATGGGCCGAAGTGGTTTACGCGGCTACATCGCCCCGATGTTCAGTTCCGCCTCCTGGCATACTCCCGATGGCCGCAACGTGAGTTACGACTGGGCCGACGACGACGGCCGCGCTGCCTTGGACGAGGCCGTCGCGACGATCGAGCAAGCCGAAGCTCACGAGAGCGGGCGCCTCTCAGGCATGCCTGCACCGTCGACCACTGATCTTTGCAGCGAACGCCTGCTTGGAGATGTTATGGGCTTGTGCCAGCAATGTGGCTGGCGTTTCCACATTCATGCCTCCGAGAGCGTGCATGAGGTCCAGGAAATCCGCAGACGCCATGGTGTCACGCCGTCCGTTTTCTGGCCGAACAGGGACTGCTGACCCCGCGTACCATCGTGGCGCACGCTATCTACCCAGACAGCCACAGCTGGATCACCTGGTCGACCCGCGACGACATTCGTCTGATCGCCGAGGCCCGGGCGTCGCTGGCCCATTGCCCCACACCTTTTGTCCGGTATGGCGCCATTCTCGAGAGTTTCGGCGATTATCGTGATGCCGGAATCAACATCGGGATCGGCACCGACACCACGCCCCACAACATGCTCGAAGAGATGCGCTGGGCCTGCCTGCTGGGCAAGGTGGCAGGCAGAAACCTTGATGCGGTCATGACATCGGACGTTTTCAACGCTGCCACGATCGGCGGGGCCCGCGCTTTGGGGCGCAGCGACATCGGTCGTCTTGCGCCCGGTGCAAAGGCCGACCTGGTTCTTATCGACCTGGATGACCTCTCCATGCAGCCGACCCGCGATCCTCTGCGTGTTCTGCTGTTCCACGCCGCCGACCGGGCGGTGCGAGATGTCTATGTCGACGGTGAGCTTGTCGTGCAGGACGGAGAGACCCTGAACCTTGATCATCGTGGCGCACTTGCGAAACTGCGTGAGGGCCAGATTCGCAGCGAAGCGGCCGTGCCGGACCTGCACTGGTCGGGCAGGGGAGCTGAAGAGATTTCGCCGCTGTCTCTGTCGCGGGGTTAGGGAGCGATCAGGAAATCGCGCCGACCAGCAGCACGCCGCCCACGATCATGGTCGCGACATAGACGGATCGGAACGGGTCGTTGACATGGGCGCCCCGCTCCATGTCCGGCTTGGCCTGAGCGACCATGTGTTTCTCCCGTGATCCGACCGCGCCCAGAGGCGCCATGGTACGGGGAAACAGGCGGAGCATGACGATGCCCAGCGCTCCTGCCGGGATCGCCAGGACAAACAGTGATGCGCGCAGCGTTGGCTCTGTGATTCCCATGACGGAGACCAGCGGCGGTATATCCACATTCAGGACGAGCCCTGCGACCTCTAAACCGAGAGCGCACAACAGGGCACCCACCGAAAGAATGAGGAATGGTATCTGAACCAGCACAGCGTATTTCCAAAGAACAACCGCGACCCCAAATCGCGACGAACAAACTAAAAACACGTGCTCAGATTGTCCAGAAATGTAGCAGGACTCCCAAATAGGGACTCTGGTATCGATGTTGAATCCGATAGTGGGGCACCGCCTTGCAGCCGAAAGTTGACTGACCCATCACCAGAGTCTTCAATGCCACGCGGACTGCGAGGGAATCATGGCCGAAGGCAGACAATGGGGTGAAGAGCCGTTCTACGGGCTGGATGAGAGTTTCGATCCCCAGTGGTTTCTCAATGACAGGCAGAAGGCGCTCCAGAAGCAGCTGATCGAAGTCTGCCACGACGTCATCCGACCGCAGGCCCGCATTGTCGATCAGACCGGTGAGTATCCCTGGGAGAGCGTGAAGGCGCTCGCCGAGCTCAACCTGCTGGGCTGTGTCGTGCCCGAGGAATGGGGCGGCAGCGGCGAGAACCATGTTGGTCTCGCCATGATCGGTGAGACCATGACCCGTTACGGCTGCTCCTCCACCGGCGTCATCTTCATGATGCATATGGCCGGGCTCGCGGCTCTGCTGTTCCGTGCCGGTGGCAACGACGAAATCAAGGGACTGCTGCGCCGTCTAGATAGCGATGTGATGATCGGTTCGGCTTCGTTCACCGATGCCGAAACCGGCGGCCACTTCTGGTATCCCAAGATCTCTAGCGTCGAGAAGGTCTCCGGCGGCTGGCATGTGAAGAAGAAAGCGTCGTTCACGACCTCCTGCGGTGAGGCGCGGTGGGTTGTGGCCCAGACCACCAGCCCAGATTTTGACGGGGATTACTCCAACATCTCCGACTTCCTGATCTACGACCACGAGATCACCTCCCATCCCGGCCAGTGGGATGTCATGGGCATGCGCGCGACCGTTTCGGGCCCGGTCGAAATCGATGCCGTGTTGCCCGACGACCGCATGGTCGGAAAGCCTGGTGATGGCGCCCGTTCGAACGACGAAGCCGTCAATGCCATGGCGATGGTGCTCTACGGCGCGCTCTACAACGGTGTCGCGCTGGCGGCTCTCGATCTCGCCCGAGGCTTCACGACCCGGCGCTGCCATGGCAACACAGGCCAGAGCGTGGCGGACTACCCCACCACCCACGACACCTTCGGCAAGGCCGTGATCGATACCCAGGGTTCGCGCCTCTACCTCTATGCGCTAGCCCAGCAGCTCGACCGCGTGACCGACAACGGCGACTGGAAGATCTACGAGCGCGACCCCGATGCCGCACCGCGTTCGCCCTACATCCTGTGGGGGCTCAAGGCCAAGGAGATGGCCGCGCGTGCCGCATCCGAGGTCTCTGACAACATGTTCCACCTTTACGGTGGCGCTGGTTACAGCCGCAAGCTGGAGATCGAGCGTATCCTTCGTGATTCCCGCGCCGGCTGGATCATGGGCCCGACCAACGAGGTCACCCGTGGCATCATCGGCCGATGGGCCCTGCACGGTTACCTGGCCGTCGATTGGTGGAACCAGCGTGTGAACGAAAACGTCCTCAACGGCGAGATTGGCAAGCTCGACAGCGACGGGAAACGCGCGCTGATCGACCGTTTGAACAAGGAGTTGGGTGATGAGTAGGGGATCACCTCAGATGAGCATGCTCGTCGGGCCATGGAGGACCGCGACTGCGGTCCCGCCGCGCATACGGCGTTAGCCAAGGGATGCGGATGCATCCCGTCCGGCGCTTGAGGGTGCCCGTGGGCGAACCGATTGGTTCGGCTCCGGGTATAACGCTGAGAAGGGCCGCGCATGTGGCGCTTCGAAAGGAGAATTCGCGATGGATATGAAAAACATGGACCCCAGCCGTTTCATGGGCTTCGACAGCCCCGTCCTGCCTCACCTCGGGCAGAAGCCCGAACTGGTCGTCTACGGCACTGACGATCCGATGATGTGGGTCGAACTCCAGCCCAATGTCTTCTTCCGGCCGCTGTTCTTTGACATGGTCACCGGCGCCCATTGCGAGATGCTGAAGGTCAAGGGTGGTGGCCATCTGGGTCGGCACAAGCACAGCTCACCGGTCCACGGATACGTCATCAAGGGTCGCTGGAAGTATCTCGAGCATTCCTGGGAAGCCACCGAAGGCTCTTTCCTTTTCGAAGCCCCGGGCGAGGTCCACACTCTGGTCGTTGACGAGGAAGTCGAGGAGATGATCACCTTCTTCTATGTCGGCGGCTCGCTCACCTACATGGACGACGACGACAACATCCTCTCGGTCGAAGACAACCTCTCACTCATCGAAATGTGCTGCGAGCATTTCGAGAAGGTCGGCCTGGGCGGCGACTTCGTGCACAACTTTATTCGGTAGCGTTTGATTGCTCTCGGGCCGGCACCTGTGATGTTCTGATCATGCGTTTTAGAGGTGGTCCTCGGTGAACCCCGTAATGCTCGTAGAGCTCCTCGAAGAATGCTGACTCCCCGATGCCTTCTTCATCGGCGTAGTCGGGCGTGATTTCGTCGCCTGGCTCAATGTCGCGGATCGCCACCAGGGCATAGCCGTCATCCAGCAGGGCTTCGGTGATAACCTTGAGATAAAGCGATGGTGTTGAGTCGAACGTGCGTTCGGCCGCGACATTGTTGTTGGTGGCGACATTGGCAGGGTTGGCGTGGTTCATCAGCACGCGTTCGTCATGCACGCGGATGAGGCATTCCTGCATCTCTTCGAGCCCGAAGACATGAGTAATTTCGTAAACAACCTCGTGACGGGACATGGTTGCGATGGCCGCTCTGAACGAAGCTTCGTCGTAGACCGTGTACTGGCCGGGAATATGGCGTCACACGATGCTGACTTTTTCGATTCTCTCGCACGCGTACACGCCCAGACTCTTGTCCGGCGTTTCCCTGACCTCGTAGGCGAAGCAGAATCCGTTCTCTTTGTCGTTGTCCATTGCTGTCTCCCAATTCGGCGAACCTGGTGGGCAACAACTAAGGCATGGCAAGGCACGGCTTCTTGTCGCGCGGCTGTGATAGCGGCGAACTCTGGCAGTGATCTGGGCTGGAGATTCGTCCCGGCTCCCTGACGCATCAGAGCGCGAATGGTCGGAGTGGGAGGATTTGAACCTCCGGCCCCTGCCTCCCGAAGACAGTGCTCTACCAGGCTGAGCTACACTCCGCCGACATGGGTCTCACCCTCGGCGCCGGCCTTATACCGGCTGTCTTGTCAGCCCGCAACCGCGGCGCCTTTCCTCAGCGTTTCGCTCGCCGGCAGGTCGATGACGCCGTCGCTGTCGACGACCACGCCATAAGTCTGGCGCGCCGCCTCGACCCTGACCAGGCCATCTCTGACATCGCGCGCGACCTCCGCAAGTAGGCGCTGGAAGGGATCGCCCCAGCCGCCACCGTCGGGCGAAAGGGCGTGGTAGGTACAGGGACCGTAGGCATGACTGCCATAGGCGGCAGGAAGGCGCTGACGACCGTCGCGTTCCTCGATCGCCATGGCGCCGCCGTCCCCGTCCCGGCCCCTGCGGTGCGGAAGTGGAAGGTCGAGGAGTCCTGCACCTCGACGAGGTAGTCCACGCCGCATCCACCCCTCCAGGTGCTGGGCCCGCCGCCGTCGCCGTCCCAGACGTGAATGCCCCGTCCGGACGCGATCTTCGGAAGCGTTGAGAGAGGATCGCTGATCATGTCGGGGTGTCCGCTGGCCATACCACCGTCGATACAGCGGGCGCGCACCGCGTTCAAGCGCATCGCCGGATTACGAGGGATGAGGTTCCACGAGGGAGGATTTGAACCTCCGGTCCAGCGCTTCCGCCTCGCATTTCAGGTGATTCGGGTGATGGTGCCCGTGAGCGGATTCTATGGTGTTGGTGGTTAGCCCGAACAGACCTGCCGTCACCCACCTGTTCGTGCCGCATTCCTTCGTCCGCGTGAGCGCCGTGTGACGCATGCAACGATCGATATCGGCCTCGTGTCGGACGCAATGCCACAGGGCGACCTCCGCAGTGCGCGGCTGGGCGGATAAGCCTGATACGGGAACACGAATGGGTTCTCGTTTCGGGACGGCCGGTCGAGAATGCGCCGGACCTGTGTGTTGAGACGATTCTTCCTGGGTCCAGTCTTGCTGTCGACCGGCATCAGCATGTTGCCCAGCATTTCCGGCCAACCCGGGCGGACGAGCCTGCTCTAGTGTTATGGTTGGCATCTCAATGGAGGGTGACGCGTTCGCCGCGTCCACGCGGCCGGGTTGGCCTTGCGGCGCGCGCGGCGGGAAGGAGACGTGCCCCGCCTGCCGGCAGTTCCACGATCATGCCGGCGTTGTTCAGCGCGTGGCCGAACAGGGTCAGGTGATGCATTGCCGCGCGCGTCGCCGCGTCCGGCATCCAGCCGCCCAGAATCCCGAAGGCCTCCGGTTGAAGCTCGAACTGCACGTGATTGACCATCTGGAGCATCCAGGCCTCGTCGCGTCCCAGGGAGGGGCAGTGCTCACAGCGCACGTCAAGTTCGCGCTGACCGGCGGCCACGGCGATCCATAGCAGCGTATCGAAGGCGTGGATGCCCCATGGAGCGACTCCGGCGACGTGCAGACCCGTCTTCCAGTTTGGATGAGTCTCGTGCGGTCTGGCATGGGGCGCAACCCAGAGTCTGAGCGTGCTTACGATCAGGGCCTCGGCTGTGGCCAGGTGCTCAATGGACGTTTCGGGTGCGTGCATGGGTTCGTGGGTCCGCTGGGTCATGTCCTCATTCCAGTGGTGTGAGTAATTCGAAGACATCTTAATATTAGGAATGCGAATGAGTTGCAATAGCATTGCATCGCCAGTTTCGAAGTGACTGAAGCCTCGAATCAGAAAGGACACTCCATGTATGACTGCAAGCTCTTCTTCATCGACGGCCAATGGGTCGAACCCATCCACACCAGTACACTCGATGTCGTCGATCCGGCGACCGAGCAGGCCGTCGGTGTGATATCCCTGGGCACCCCGGACGATCTCGACAAGGCAGTCCGCGCCGCCCGATGCGCGTTCACGAGCTTCTCGCAGACCTCGCGGCAGTAAAGACTGGACATTCTCGATCGTGGGAACGACGGCTACAAGGCACGCATGGACGATTTCACGAAAGCCGTCACCGCCGAAATTGGCGCCCCCGTGTCGTTCTCGGCCGGGGCTCAGGCGCCCTCTGCCCTGGGACACTTCATCGAGGCGCGTTAGGCGCTCGAAGAGTTCGAGTTCGAGGACAAGGTGAGTGCCACGACCGTCGTCGTGTGCGGGCCCATCGGTGCCGTGGGTCTGATCACACCGTGGAACTGGCCGCTCAACCAAATCGGCGCCAAGCTAGCGCCGGCGCTTGCTGTGGGGTGCGCCGTGGTTCACAAGACTTTGGAAGTCGCGCCGCTTTCCGCACAAATCCTGGCCGACGTGATTGACCGGGCGGGCGTGCCGGCTGGCGTCTACAACCTCGTCAATGGTGAGGGACCGCGTTCAAGCGCATCGCCGGATGATGATAGGAGATGGTCGGAGTGGGAGGATTTGAACCTCCGGCCCCTGCCTCCCGAAGACAGTGTTCTACCAAGCTACAATATGCTCCGTTTATCGTGATATATCAAAGATATCGAATAATATCTTTATGTGTCACCTGATAGGTTC
>CEUN01180948.1_pt1 | contig 28468 bp, 26 predicted proteins | sample 361501 | NCBI WGS metagenome assembly CEUN01 (sample SAMEA2622801, study PRJEB7988) | marine metagenome | biome: marine biome (ENVO:00000447); feature: marine epipelagic mixed layer (ENVO:xxxxxxxxx); material: "saline water (ENVO:00002010), including plankton (ENVO:xxxxxxxx)" | depth 120 m | reverse complement strand
CGCATGATCGTGTTGTCAACGAGTCGTGGTAGCAAGAACTCCCTAATGACTACGAGATCGGGAGCTTCTGGCGTTACAAGAGCGGCTGATTAATTGCTATGTCGATCTATTCGAGAAAGTCGCGCAGCATCTTGGATCGAGTCGGGTGACGCAGCTTGCGCAGGGCCTTGGCCTCGATCTGACGAATACGCTCACGAGTGACACCGAACTCTCGACCAACTTCTTCAAGTGTGCGGCTTCGACCGTCTTCTAGACCAAACCTTAGTTGGAGCACTCGACGCTCACGGTGGCTGATTGAGTCAAGCACATCGTCAACCTGCTCTTTCAATAGCTGATACGAAGCTGCCTCGGCCGGAGCCTGATTATTGTTGTCGGGGATGAAATCACCAAGAGAAGATTCCTCTTCTTCACCTATCGGCGTTTCGAGAGAGATCGGTTCCTGTGAAATTTTCAGAATTTCACGTACCCGGTCAGCGGGCATTTCCATTTCGCGACCGATGTCTTCCGAAGTTGGCTCCCGACCGTGCTCTTGAACGAGTCGCCGGCTCACTCTGAGCAGTTTGTTGATTGTCTCAACCATATGAACAGGAATTCGGATAGTGCGAGCCTGATCGGCAACAGACCGTGTAATCGCCTGCCTGATCCACCACGTTGCGTATGTGCTGAATTTGTAACCCTTGCGGTAGTCGAATTTCTCAACCGCTCGGATAAGGCCAATATTGCCCTCCTGGATCAGATCCAGCAGCGACATCCCACGACCGATGTACTTTTTAGCAACAGACACGACCAGTCTAAGGTTAGCCTCGGCGAGTTGCCGCTCAGATCGTTCAGCCTGATCTTGGATACGAGAAAAATGTGCACCCAGAAGGAATTCGTAGACCACTAGTTGTTCGTGATATTCGTCAGTTTTTGTGCTTTTTACTAACGAACTTAACTTGGGATCGGCATCTAGAGCGTCAAGGGTTTCCGGCGCAACCAGAGCTGAATCAATCGATAGATCGCGGACCATGTCCTGTGCTTCTTCTAGCTCACAGTTGAACGCGTCGGACAGGAACGCAAGCAAGTCCTCGTTGTGCGGACCATCAATGAGTTCACGCAGGTCGGGGATACCAAGCAGCATTCCGAGAGTCGTGCACTTAGGCAGACCCAAGAACCCGGCAATTGACTCGGCGGCCTCACGCTGCGCGCCAACACGACTCAACAATTCAAGTGTTGTATCTGCGGCCGTAGGCATTCGCCCAGTTCTCGCCGCCATTTCAGCTTGAATGTCAGAAAGGCGCTGTGAAACCTCCATGCCCCGTGCGAGGAATCGTTCGTCCTGAGCTGAGAGCAGGTCGACACGGCCAATCTCGCGCAAGTACATACGCATCGGATCGTCAGAAATCTCGGACTCTTCTACCGCCTGGTTGAAGTTGAGTGCCGAAAATCCCTCTGCCTGCTTGGAGCCCCATACATCAAGCTCAGATGCGGTAGCCGCCACCGCGGTTGAACGTAATACGGCAGGCGTTGCACGATCTCCAGCATCGTCGTCGTCAGAGGCGTCTCCATCAAGGTTTGTACTGCTGTTCGACACCAGCAATCCTCCTGAGTTCACAAGATCCTGGAGTTGGTCTTCATTATTGTCGGAAGTCCGTTGGGTTCGTGACATTTATGCCCGACCTGTCATTACTTTGCGAAGATTCTCATTCGGTATGAGGGATTGATCCAAAAGCTCCTTAGCTTCCTCACCTTCCAGCTCTTGGAGCCGTTCGGTCTGTAATTTTTTAATTCGCCTGAAGTGCCTTTCTCGCAGTCGCATCACGCACTGCGCGACATCCTCAACGTGTCGAGCTTGATTTGACGGAGGTAGTTCACGTACTGCAAGTCGGTGAGCCTTTTCCGCCAATTCATCGCCCATTTCGTGCGAAATTTCGTCGAGTGTATGTGACGATTGCCACGCCGTAAACAACGCCCTGTTGTCCGACTCATGGAAAAACTCGGCTGGCATCGCTACGGCGTGTTCCCGTAAATCCTCTCGCTGCATTACGAGAGACAGCAAATGTTCCTCGAGCGGATCTCCTGCTGAAGACGCCAGAACCTCGATTGCCTGCTCTGACGAAATTCGTCGTTCATCCAGGAATTTCGATCTGTTTCCCTTGTTTTGAGTAGAGGATCGACGAGCTCGTGACGCGGGACTCGGTTTATCAACAATCGACTTAAGTCGTTGTTCTGAAACACCGGCAAGTTTCGCAATACTCGACCAGTACCTATCTCTGTCGTAGTCGTTAGTGATGTTGTAAACAAGTGGTGCGACGCTGTTTGCAAAATCGGCGATTCCTTGCCCAGTATCAAGGTTATGAAGTTTTGACTTAGCAACTATCAAGTAGTCGAGGAGCGGCTCGGCATCATTGAGTGACGCACGCCAACTATCCGGGTCTGTTCGAATAGCCTCATCAGGGTCTTTACCGCCATCGGGACGTGCAACCTTTACGTCCAGTACACGTCTCCTACCCGAACTCAACTCAGCAGTTACGCCTTCCAGGGCCCGCATGGTCGCCGCTTCACCCGCGGCATCAGAGTCGAGACACAGGATGATCGTGCCTGTGCCACGAGCGGTAGCGTAACGAGCCAAAGAATCGATTTGAAGGCCAGTTACAGCCGTTCCCATCGAAGCAACAACGTTCGTGAAACCGTGCTCGTGAGCGGCAATAACGTCCATGTAGCCCTCAACAACAACTGCTTCGTTCGCATCACGGATTGATTCGGCTGCCCAGTTCAAGCCGTAAAGAATCGCCGACTTGTCGAATGCGTCCGTTTGAGGGGTGTTTAGATACTTTGGTTCAGAACCGTCTAGAGTTCGAGCACCGAATCCGATTATTCTGTCTCTGTCGTCACGAATTTCAATCGTAAGGCGACCCGTAAACATGTCCCGCCAAGATGCGTCTTCGTTACGAGTGATTAATCCGGCGTCGCGAGCAGTTCTTGCCTGAACGTTACGTGTTCGCAAGTGACCCGAGAGCGTCTCCATGCCACTTGGAGCGAGTCCGAGACCACGCCGAACTGCGGTTTCGCTGTTTATTCCGCGTTCTTTCAGGTATTCGAGAGCTTGCTCACCAACCGGAGCCTTCAGTCGCGAATGAAAATATTCAGCAGCAATGACGTTCGCTTCAATCAGACCCGTGACTGGTTTCTTTCGAGGTTCGTTATCACGTTCCTCGATCTTGATTCCGGCTCGGTTGGCCAAATGCTCCAGAGCGTCACGGAACGACATGTTTTCTCGCTTTTCTACGAAGGAGATTACGTCGCCGCCCTCAGCACAGGAACCGAAGCAACGCCAACTGCCTGACTCCGGGTAAATGACGAAAGAAGGCGTACGTTCAGCGTGGAATGGACAAAGGGCTTTCGGCTGGCGCGATGAAGTATCCAAGTCGACATAATCGGAAATGACTTGGACGATATCGGACCGGCTTTTTACCTCATCTACTAGCGCCATATCTGTGAAACCCGGGGCATCTTAAGTGGATGCTGCTGCGAACTCCGAACGGTGATGTCACACCTGTGGAGACGACTCAATCTCCACACGGATTCGGATAGGTTAACTGTGCCGGAAAGTATACGGGCTTGTTTTTCCCGGTGACGCTTTAGCAGGGATAATTTTGTGTGATTTCTAAATTCGACCCTGAAATACACCATCACTCAACCCAGGCTTGACCTGCTCGGCCATCATCAAGGCAAAGTTGTCCGTCATACCGCACACATAGTCGGCAGCCGCACGTTGATCAGAGCCGGATAGCTCGCGAAGCCAGAAGGGGATCAAATCTGGGTGGCGCGTGAAGTGCTCGAACAACACTCCAACTATCGCTGCGGCCTTGCGGCCTTCGGCTGATGCGCTGATCGGGTGATAGAACCGTTCGAACATAAACACGCGCAGTTCGGTAACGATGTTGCTAAGTTCGGGGGACATTCTAATCCACGGCCTGTCGCCACCTTCTCCGTCCGACACCTCCACATCAATTTCGCCAGTGCAGTCCCAAGAGGATTCGATGACGCCTCGAACTACCGCATCAATCCGCTGCGAGTGGCGAACCCCCAGCGCATCTATTGCCTCATTCGGAAGCTCTTCGACTTTGAAGAAATCAGATCGAAGTGCATCAAGGATGTCGTGTGCAAGATAGGCGAGTGCATCAGAAATTCTAACGATCTGTGCTTCAAGCGAAAGATTCGCCACTGCCGACCTCGACAGGAACTTGCCTTCTGGCTTCGAATGATTACGGATACCGTCAATCACGTGTTCGGTGAGATTCAGACCTTTGCCATCTTTTTCAAGCTGCGTGATGAGTCGAACAGAATGCCTGCTGTGGTGAAAGCCGTCTGGCAACATCTGGTTCAGCACACTCTCGCCGATATGGCCGAACGGGGTGTGTCCAAGATCATGACCCAACCCTATCGCTTCGACGAGGTCCTCGTTCAGATTGAGTCCACGTGCAATTGAACGCCCAACCTGTGCCACTTCAATGACGTGTGTGAGTCGCGTTGTGAAGTGGTCGCCTTGCGGAGCGACAAACACCTGACTCTTGTGCTTCAGGCGTCGGAAAGAATTGGTGTGGATTACTCGATCACGATCACGTTGAAATTCGGTTCGCGTATCGGAAGGTTCTTCAGGTGTCGATCTGACTCCATCGATCGACCGAGATGCATAAGGGGATAGCTGTTCCTCGCGACGTTCCAGCCGTTCGCGAACTGAACACAGGTTATGTTGAATGCTGTTAGAGGTCGTATCCATCGCTTTCTAGCCTATAGGCGATGAGTAAGGATGGTCACCCTTCTTGCTCGGGATTCTAATGCAAATTACGTACGCTCTTATGCGTAACCAGAATCGTTAAAATCATTATCAGGAGAATCGAAGGTTCGACCATCATTCCAGTCCGAATACCCAGTGAAACAGCAAGCGTGCCGGTCCATAACCCTCCTAGCAGTCCCACACTTTGTGAAATGGCATAGACGCCCATCACTCGACCGCGAATTTCCTCTGTAAGTCGAATTTGAACGGCAACCAGGGCGGAGATATTGAAAAGTCCGTTCCCAAAGTGAGCGAGTGTCGCCAGCGCCATCGAAATAAGCAGGATTTCCGAGTTAGAAACGACGAGCATGATCGACGAGAAACCGGCGGCGGCACCTAGAATCACGCGTCCTTGGAAACGCCCTGGTGAAAGCCGACCGCTCACAATGATGCCTAGAAGGGCTCCAACACCCGCAGAAGAAAACATGTAGCCGACTTCTCGCGCCCCCATTAAATCTCTCGACATAGGCGGGCAAAATACCGATCCAGACAAACCCCATGAGCATGTTCGAGAACGCCAGGATCGTGAGCGGAAAAATCACCTAGTGCGATCTAATAAAGCTGAAGCCGGTTCCGAGATCGGCGATCACGCTGAGTGTTGTCGAAAAGGTTCCTCTGACCGGTAGGAACAATGTCACAACAAACATTGCAACCCAGCCAATTGCCGCAACGAAAAATCCGATATGCAATCCGGTCGCTGCAATAAGTAGCCCGCCTAAGGTAGGAGCAACGACTGAAGCGGAGGCGAGTAGCGAACCGTTCAGGGTCACAGCGCTCTTAATCGCAGACTGCGGCACAAGCGAAGGGAAGAGCGCCTGCCTGGAAGGCTGATCGGCACCAGCCACGAATCCTGAAAATATCTCAATTGCGAACACGTGCCATGGCTCTACGGTTTCAGTCATGGTGAGCACACCCAGAACCGCCAGCAACAACGCACCAATTAGCGACGAACCACCTAACAAATACTTAGCCTCGTATGTGTCCGCGAGAACGCCACCTGAAACGTTGATCAGGATCATCGGTATCGCGGTAGCTGCGGCAACTCCACCGAGACTCAACGTGGCCCCCGTGAGCTCCCCTCCCACATCAAGAGGCCTTGAGCAACGGCACCTAGTCGCAATGCATTCATCGCTAGAGCTGTCCCGCTCAGATATAAACGGAACTTGCCGAATACCACGGCAGACTGCGGCGATGCGTGGTTCGAATTACTCGAGTCGATCACGATTCAGTTAACTTGGTGCCATCGAGATTGCGGATCATTGGCTGTGTAATTCCGACAATCAGGAATATGCCCGCTAGTATTGCTGCAGCAATGGCAACAGCAACACGTTCGTCACACGCCGAGGCAACTGCTCCGCCCATAACTGCGCCGAGCGGTATGAGGCTGAACGTGATCGTGTAAACACCCATCACGCGACCTCGCATGCGCTCTGGGACTCGGAGCTGAAGCACCGTCATAGCAACAACGAAATAGATCGTATTCGCGAGTCCGGCAATGTACAGGTAAAACACGGCGAGCCAGAAATTGGAAGCGTAGGCGAACGCGATAAGCGAGGCGGTAAACGTGAGCGACCCCATAATTATTATGTAGCCGATTCTCCGGCTACCACGAAGGCGACCAACGACGATAGTGCCGGTGAGTGCTCCGAGTCCCCCAATCGAGAACAGCGTTCCCAGTCCTTCAGCGCCAACGTCCAGTCGCTGAACGAAGAACGGCAGCAACTGCATGTACTGCATTCCGAAGAAATTTGTGACGTACGTAAGCCCGATCAGCAGGACGAAGTCACGCCTTCCGAGGATGAACTTCACACCTTCGACCACGTCTTCGACTACATTGCGTGAATTATCTGGTGGAGGTGATTTGACTCTCAGCGAAATCATCACCAGTAGCATGCTCACCCAACCAAGAACACCTATGTAAAACACCGACTCGGTACCGCCGTAGCGAATGATGATCCCGCCGGCGACGGGAGTGACCAGCCGACTGAACTGCCACATCACCGAACCAAGAGCCACGGCACTCATCATATGTTTTCTATCGATTAGCTGCGGAAAGTACGAGCTTCTCACCGGTCCATCAAAGCCCATTACAAGACCTTGCATAGCGGCAATAACTACCACGTGCCATATCTCGATCAAATTGGTCGAATCTAGAACGGCAATTAACAGTAGTAGCAGGGAGGATGCTGCAGAAACGGCCATGATCAGCTTTCGACGATCGACTCTGTCGGCGAGAACTCCGCCGAAGATAGTTACGATCATCGTCGGTATTGCCGTCGCAGCACCTAGCGCACCAACTGAGAGCGGTGATCCGCCCAGCTTGTCAACAATCAACCATCCCTGAGCCATGGTAGCTATTTGGATAGCTCCGACTGACGCGAGTGATCCAAGCCAGTACCGCCTATAGTTGGCGTTACTTAGGGCACCCAGTTTCGATTCAAGGTTATTTCGAAAGCCAGCGGGAGTCGGGTAATCTGTCGTGGTTGCCAAGACGTAGTTATCTGGAATCGGGCGCGGTTGATGACCATGAGTTGGTCTAGCGAACGACGATCATACGCCCAAGCGAACAATCCGGCGTCCTAAATGCAACTACTCGACAGTTACTGTCTTCGCCAGGTTCCGTGGTTTGTCCGGATCACGGCCTAGATTAAGGGCGGTCTGGTACGCCAGAATTTGCATTGGAACCAGGGTCACAAAAGGCTGAAGCAACTCGGGGCATTCAGGCACGAAAATCACGTGGTCGGCGACTCGCTCAATGGTCGTGTCACCTTCAGTGACGATCGCTGCAACCTCGCCCCCGCGTGCTTTGACCTCACTAATGTTCGATAGCATCTTTTCGTAAAGACTGTTCTGGGGAGCTGCAACCACGGTCGCCATTTCAGGACCGAGCAGCGCATTCACACCGTGCTTCATTTCACCGGCCGGATAGCCTTCAGCATGGATATAGGCAAGCTCTTTCATCTTGAGAGCGCCTTCCAGTGCTATCGAAAGTTGCGTGCCTCGACCCAAATAAAGCAGATCGTTGAACTCGGCTAATCGACCTGACAGCGATTCCAATCTACCGTTCAATCCCAGAGTGGTACCTATCAGCGCCGGAAGCTCGGTGAGCCCTTCAACTATTGTTCGCACTTGAATCGAACCGATCACTCCTCTGGACTCGGCGAGCACAACAGCCATTTGCAGCAATGTGGTCATGCTCGCAATCATCGTTTTGGTCGATGCAACACCGATTTCCTGGCCGGCGCGTACAGGGAAGGTGAAATCGGCAACACGGGTGGCTTGTGATCCTTCAAGCTCTAGTACCACAGCTTGGGGCGCACCAGCGTTCCGGGCGTGCTCCATAGCGGCGAGAGTGTCGGCTGTTTCTCCCGATTGGGTTACCGCAACAACCAGCGTAGTGGAACCGATTGCCGGATTTCGGTATCGAAGCTCGGAAGAGTTCTCAGCGCTAGCCGGTATACGTGCGAGTGATTCAATAATCGACGCGCCGAACATCGCTGCGTGTAGCGAGCTGCCCATACCGGTAAGCACAACACGATCAATCTTTTCGATCTGTTTTGCCGTCAAGCTGAACTCGGGTAGCGAAACAGTGCCAGCGGCGAAATCTGTTCTGCCACGCATTGCACCCTGAACAGCGCCGGGCTGTTCGGCGATCTCTTTCGCCATGAAATAAGGGTGATTACCCTTTTGAGCCGCTTCAAAATTCTGACCCGTGACTACCGTGTCTCGATGAATCTGATTGTTTTCGAGATCGAACAACGCCACGTTGGCCTTGCTGATCTCTACAACCTCGCTAGGTTCGAGATAAACGACCTCAGACGTGTACGGCAGCAGTGCAATAGTGTCCGAAGCCATCACGGCAGCATCATCGTTGCGACCTACGACAATCCCACCTGCGTTACCGACTCTTAACCCAACGATCACACCGGGCTCTTCTGCACTTATCGCTACAACGGCGGTATTGCCTTTGATCTGGTTGGCGGCGAAAATTACCGCCTCGCGAAGGCTCGAACCGTTAGACACAGAGTTTCCGACTAGGTGAGCAAGAACTTCTGAATCGGTTTCAGATTTGAAATCGATACCAGTGCCTCGGAGTTGATCTTTCAACTCGATAAAGTTTTCGATGATCCCGTTGTGGGCGATCGAAACCATACCGTCGCTCGACGAGTGAGGATGAGAGTTTTGCTGATTTACTTCACCGTGAGTGGCCCAACGGGTGTGACCAATACCAACTTGCCCGGAAAGTCCGGAGCTTTCCACTGCATCGCCTAGATTTTCTAGTGACGCCTTGTGATCACCCATTTTGATCGTTTGAATATCGCCAGCAGAGTCGAGAACGGAAATACCGGCAGAGTCATAGCCCCGATATTCGACCGAACGCAACCCATCGATTAGTAGCGGCACTGCGTTTTCAGATCCAGCGTATGCAAATATTCCACACACTAAGCGTGCACCTCGCTATCCAAGATTCGCGACCATTCGTACTCGGCGGTTTCGGCAAAATCTATGTCGCACTTTTCAGAGTATTCTCCTCGCTGATCTTCTGGAAGCATTCTGGCAATACGAACCATTATTTCCGTTGTAACTTGTACCGCTCTCCGGCGAGGAGACGTTGACTCCTTACCGATGGCAACAAAAGGTTTACCAATCTTCAAGCGGAGCGTGGCTGTCGGTTTGAACACTTTGATTGGGTTCTGCAAATTCTCAGAGCCTGTCAGCGCAAACGGAATTATCGGTACTCCAGTGGAAATCGCAATGTGAGCTACTCCCGCCTGACCTTTCAGGAGTCCTCCAGTCCTGTTACGCGTTCCTTCTGGAAACACGATTGCCATCCTGTGCTGTTCTCGCAATTGTCCCGTAATCCAGTTCACAGCTTTTACGTCGGCTCCTCGCCTATCGACCGGATAAGCACCGTACCCGCGCATAAACGAAGACATAACTGGATATTTGAATAGCTCTTTCTTAGCAAGAAAAACTGGGGGTTCAGGCAACGCAGAGGCGACAATAGCGGGATCAAGGTTCGACAGGTGATTGGACGCCACGAGCAGCGGTCCTGATTCTGGAATATTCTCCTGACCTTGAATCTTGAAATCGGAGAGCCACCGCAACGTGGTTTTGAATCCCGCATTGCACATTGGGAATAGCCACTGCCCCATTAGATTATTCCTTCCAACAGTTCAAACAGGCAGTCCACCACTTCATCCATTGTTAGCTGGTCTGTATCAACAACTTTCGCATCTTCTGCGGGACGCAATGGCGAGTTCGCTCTAGAGGAATCCGCTCGATCGCGTTCTTCCATCGATTTCAAAATCTCTTCGAAATCAACATCCTCTCCCGCGGAAACGAAATCTTTGTACCTGCGCTCGGCTCGAGTTCTTGCGGTTGCCGTGAGATAAATCTTGAGTGGTGCTTCAGGCAAAACAACCGTGCCTATGTCCCTTCCAACCATCACAACGCCGCCTTCAGATGCCAATCTCCGCTGCTCGGCAACCATGATTTCCCGAACTCTCCCAACAGCAGACACAGCTGAAACGACAGCATCAACTGAGACGGAGTGTAAATGTCGAGTGACATCTTCGTCGTTTACCAGGATTGAGTTTCCGCCCGTCCCTGTCTCGGATACCGAAAATCTCATTTCAGCGGTGGCAGCTGCTACTGACTCAAGGTCACTCACATCGACGCCGTTTTGAACGGCATTCCAAGTTGCAGCACGGTACATCAACCCGGTATCGAGATACCTGTACACGATTCGAGAAGCAAATGCCTTACCTACCGAGGACTTACCCGAAACTGCCGGACCGTCTATTGCTATAGGCGGCTGTTTTTTTCTGGTTTCGGACAATCTGAGTTGGCTCGCAGTTTTGAATCAATATCGAAAGGTCGAGGGCGCTAGAAGGGGCGCAACTCGGAATAGGATAATCGACTGTTGCTAAAATCCCGTTCATCCAACAAATACGAGTTATGAATATTTCGGTAACGCTTCGCCAATACCATCGGAAGAACAAACGACCGATCACGGCTAGTGGAGATAATCGCACATGAATGTTCTTGATTGGGTGCTGATTGCAGCGTTCGCACTAACAGCACTTTGGGGATACAAGACTGGTCTTGTAACAGCGGTTTTAAACTCGGTTGCAATTTACGTATCGCTGTTCCTGAGCGGACTCTTCGCCAGCAGCATACTCTCGATGATCTGGGATGGCGTTGAAAGTGAAGCGCTTTCGACAGCTATTGGATACGTAATCATCTTCGTTGCCGTGTTCCTCGCCAGCCGAATCGTTTCGGCGATGATCAAGAAGACCTTGACAATGACCTTCATGGGCTGGGCCGACTCACTTGGCGGGATCATAATTGGACTTGTAGCAGGCGTACTAATCGCCGGCGGAGTAATGACAGTTATGGCTCGTTATTCATTCGTTGAAGAGACATCCCCTGCTGAAGCTGGAATAGAGCTTCAGGATGTAATGACCGATGGAATCGAAGGTTTGAAAGACGAGATCACTGGCAGAACCATCGCTTATGCACAGGATCTTGGTCGAGAAAACGGTCGTCAATGGCTGGTTGAGTCGCAGGTAGTGCCATCGCTCATCAACCTTCGCAGCTTTGTGATTTCGTTCGCACCTGAGGAATTTGGCGTTGCTCTTGACCGACTCGAACAAGCAATCGACCAGCAGTAATCACGATCCTCACCAATACTTATCACCAGAAGAACCCAAATTAGAAAAATAGACGTTTCATAATCAACTGGTAAATGCTTAACAATGACTAGTGAGGCGCATCGCCTCGCCCGTGGAACCACAAATGAGCGCCAACGTGAGCGAAAGCACTCGAGCCCCGGTGCTGGTACTGAACCAGAATTACCAGCCGCTCAACATCTGCGATATACGCAGGGCGGTGAAACTTGTGGACAAAGGAAAGGCTGAATCAGTACAGGACACCGGCGAGTACGTACATACGGTCGACAACATTTTCGACCGTCCCGACGTGATCAGGCTCGTGTACATGGTCAAGCGCCCTGTTCAGCGAAGGAAGATGTCTCGCAACGAGGTTTTTAGTCGCGATAACTTCTCGTGTCAATACTGCGGTGCGAAGCCAAGGGACATGACGATCGACCACGTCCACCCTCGCTGCAAGGGCGGTGAGTTCACCTGGGAGAACGTGGTTTCCGCTTGTAAAGCCTGCAATCACCGCAAGGCTGGACGAACCCCGCAGGAAGCCGGGATGCGTCTGCGCAATAAGCCGTACGAACCGCGACCAAACCCTTACTCGTTCTTGAAAATCGAGCCGCTCAAGAAAACGTGGCTTCCGTTCGTTCCTTGGCTAGTACCAGAATCGAGTCTGTCATCAGCGAATTTCGAAACGGCAGCAGCAGCCGGAGATTAGTTCGTCTGCTCGTGCTCATCGTCGATGTCATCAAACGTGAGCGACGCTACTTTTCTCGAATCCACCCACGGTAAGTCAAGCATCAGGACTTCGAAGGTTATTTGGGGCACAGCGTTCTTTTCGAGAGCGGTCAGTGCGTCCTGAACTGAAGCAACAGCAGCAGCAATTTGTTGTTCCTTCAGCTGGGCGGCAATCTCGCCTAAAAGATCGGACCACTCAACGTTAATGACCTGATCATCGAGCTTGTGTCGAAGCATCGCGACATCTCGCCACCATTCGAGCCAGCGGCTCATCTCCGTAAGAACCGCATCGCGATCTCGCCAGAATTGACCTCCGGTCTGGCGTGCGTACCTGAAACGTTCTTCAATATTTCCTGTGATGATTTCGGCGAACCTGAGAACCGCCTGATTATGACCATCCACGATCGTCGAATCGTTAAGTGCATCGATTGCCCAGCCTGGGCAGCCTCTAGCAAGTCTCGATAGTGACCGCGCCTTCGATTCGTCCGCTTCGAAGCGTTGAACGAGCTCGATCTCGATTATTTCTGAATCGACAGGACGCAATTCGATTCGTTGACAGCGGGAGACGATGGTTTCAGGCAACGATTCGGCGGTCGGCGCGGTTAGAATGATTACTGTCTCGTTGCTGGGCTCCTCAAGCACTTTAAGCATGGCGTTGAACCCAGCTTCTACCATGCGATGAGCACCGTCGATGATGAAGACTTTCTTGTTGCCTTCAAACGGTGTGAGAGCGGACTCTCCTATCAATATTTCGCGAACATGCCTAATCGAAATAGTTTGTCGTCGACTGTCTGATCCAACGCCGTCATCAGAGGTCGACTTGCGCTTATCGTCCTCCAGAGGCGTGTCAGGATCAATTACCCTTACATCCGAATGAATTCCCTTACGGATCCTCTCGGCTTGATGCGATGTCTGAAGATCAATATTGCGGGCTTTGCCGAACATATCGACTACTTGCTCGCTGTTCACCATTGCCGCAATGTCGAGCGCGAGCGTTCGCTTTCCAACTTTGTCAGGGCCGGTGATCAGGTAAGCGTGAGAAAGTCGATCGACCTCGTTAGATCTTGATAGGAATCGAGTTGCACCCGGATGGCCAAACGTCGTCCACCCAACAACAGGGGGGCGCTTGGTTACTGGTGAAATGGAATCAGTCAAGATCTAAGCTCGATACAAGTAGGTCGCGGTACGTCTCTCGTCGACGGATCAATCTCACCTTGCCATCTTTCACCATGACAACTGCCGGACGAGTCTGCATGTTGTAGTTGCTCGCCATCATAAGGCAGTAAGCACCCGATGCGGGCAACGCCAACAGTTCACCGGTTTCAACGTTCGGCAAATCAACGTCGCGTGCAAGCACGTCGCCAGACTCACAGAACTTACCCGCTACCGTAACCGTCTGGTTTCGGTCTGCCACCGGACGATCAACCGGCACAACAGCGTATTCGGATTCGTAGAGTGCCGGGCGAATGTTGTCGCCCATTCCGCCGTCAACGCTCACGTAGGTCCGAACATCCGGAATGGTCTTGATTCCACCTACTGTGTACACGGCAACACCGGCTCGACCAACAATAGCTCTTCCCGGCTCAACAGAAACCGTTGGTTCATCGAGTCCATAGGTGTCGCATCCTTTGCGGATTGCGTCCGCGATCTCTTTCGCGTAATCGCTCATTGACGGAGGCAGCGTGTCGGTTACGTACCCAATAGCGAAACCACCACCTGGACTAAACCGCTTCAGCTCGAGTCCATATTTGTCACGCATTTCCGAAACGAACTTCAAAACGTAATCAATCGCCTCGGAGTACGGTTCTAGTTCGAATATCGGCGAACCGAGGTGGAAGTGAACCCCGACTACATCGAGGTTTTCTTTTTCGATCGCCTTCTTTACAGCAACTTCCGCATCGCCTGTTTCAATAGAGAATCCGAATTTTGAATCAAGAATTCCAGTTGAGGTAAGCATGTGTGTGTGCGGATCAATACTCGGTGAAAGCCTGAGCATCACTTGCTGCTTCTTACCGAGGTCACCTGCGACTTTATTGAGAAGATCGATTTCTGCAAACGAATCGAGCGTGATCAAACCGATCCCGTACTCCAGGGCCTCAACAAGCTCCTCTCGACCTTTGTTGTTGCCGTGAAAATTCATTCGCTCACCAGGAAAATCTGAAGCAATCGCTACTGCAAGTTCACCACCGGTCACGACGTCCATGTCGAGACCCTCTTCTTCGACAATCTTCAAAACGGTCGGGTTGGCAAAAGCCTTCGAGGAATACTCGATGTGGGTGTCGGGATACTCAGCGGTGAAGCTTCCGACAAAGTCGCGGCAAATATCTCGAAGTGTGTCTTCGTCGTATATGTAGAGGGGGCTGCCGTACTCTTCGACCAGTGAACGAATATCACAGCCGCCCAGCGATAGTCGACCTTCGTAATTTATTTCGGCAGTTATCGGGAGAATTTCAGACTCAGGAATATTGGGCATTTGTTGTCGGTAGCTTTTGATGTTTTCGTCAGTTTGTATACGCTTTTGCATTCGGTTCAAAAACCGCAGCGAGCGCAATTTCCACGCGAGGTGTCAATTGTCGTTCCCGGCAGTACGCGAGTCAATTTGAATTGTCGGTATGAAGTTGAACTCCTGAAATACTGCCAATTAGTGATCGCCCATTGCGTAGACGAATCAAATTTCAATCCCCGTTCTGTAAGTTTGCAACATGTATTTATTCATCGATGTATGACAGGATTTAGCAGCTATGAGCGACAAAACTGTACGACTAACCGAACTGGCAACCTGCGCCGGTTGAGCTGGCAAGCTCAGCGCGAGCGAACTTGCCCAGGTGTTGGGCAAGCTACCAACCCCGACCATAAGTGATCCAAGCGTTCTGGTCGGAAACGAAACTGGAGATGACGCCGCCATCTACCAGATAGACGAACGCGTCGCTCTCGTTCTCACAAACGACTTCTTCGCTCCCATTGTCGACGACCCGTTTGACTACGGTCAGATTGCAGTCGCCAATGCACTCAGCGATGTCTACGCAGTGGGTGGAAGACCTATCACCGCTCTGAACATTGCCGCCTTTCCTCGTGACCTTGGCCCAGATGTAATTGCCAAGATTCTCGAAGGTGGACAATCTATGGCTGAAGAAGCTGGAATTCTGATCATCGGCGGGCACACGGTCGATGATAAAGAGCCTAAATACGGTCTGGCGGTTACCGGTGTAGTAACCCCTGGTGAACAAATCACAAACGCGGGAGCACAACCCGGTGATTTACTTGTACTCACAAAAGCAATCGGTTCCGGATTTATCACAACTGCAGCAAAGGCTGGTACTGCACCAGATGAAGCGATCGCAGCTGCCGTGAAGTCAATGGCAACTCTCAACAGAGGAGCTGCCCAGGCAATGAACGATGTTGGTGTCAATGCCGCTACTGACGTGACGGGATTTGGGTTACTGGGTCATCTTGCACAAATGGTCAAGGCAAGCGGTGTTTCGGCAGAGTTGAACTGGTCCAAAATTCCGTTCCTAACCGGTGCATTGGAACTCGCTAAATCAGGAGCGACTTCTGGAGGCACTCGTCGTAACATCGAAGCGCTTGAGGGTCGAGTCAATTTGGGCGAGGGCATTTCCGAGTTCCAGTTCATGGTCCTTGCCGACGCTCAAACGTCCGGCGGCATGCTGATTTCCGTTTCGGAAGATAAGTCTCATGCACTTGTGAAAAGTTTGATTGATAATAAAACACTTCACAGTTCGGTTGTTGGTCGTGTTGGTAACGATAATGCCGTCGGCACGGTAACGATCAACGAATAGGCCAGCGGTGTCATCTTTAGGTTCTGAAGACCGGCAGGGAATATCGCTCTAAGCCTGCGAGGTTCCTCAGACCAACCTAGATCCCTCGTTACCCCGGGATTTCTCGCGAGTGGCAACTTACGTTTCCTCACATAAGGAATAAAACTCGTTACTAGCTACCCGGTCAGGCCTCTGTGCGATCCCAGATCTTTGCCCTTCTGACCCTATCCATCTCGGCTAGTGGCTCATCGCCAGCTTCTTCTTCAGCGCGGAGAACGTGATCTCGAAGCTTAACGGTTGCCTTTCGCAACGCCGTTTCTGGATCAATACCAGCGGCATGTACCTGCCTGGCGACTGCCATCAGGTAACGACCTGCCCGCTCTTCTCCTTCTTCAGTTGTCTGCCCTTCAATCGACACAAACGCAAGAGGCATGGCGTGTTTTTCGGGCCATGGCAGCCCTGCTCGCATTACCCTCTTTTGAACGGAGCTTGAATAGGCGAGTGCTGGCATTACCGCAGGCAGAGAAGCGACTATCGAACGATTCCCGCCTGATTCGGCTCGCTTCAAAGCCTCCCATCGGTCGACTACGTCGTCTGAATCTTCAACCACGTCCTCACCACCAAAAACGTGAGGATGGCGATTGATCAGTTTCGCTCGAACCGCATCACAAACTGAAGCGGCGTCGAAATCGTCAACACGTCGCCCCATATCGGCATGAAAAACAATTTGCGTAAGAATGTCGCCGAGTTCTTCTTCTATCCCCTTAGGGTCACCAGCATCAATGGCTTCAAGAGTTTCGTACGTTTCCTCTAGCAAGTTGGGTCGAAGTGAAACGTGAGTTTGCTCAGCGTCCCACGGACACCCTCCCGGATTCCTTAGACGTTCAACAGTCGCTACCAGTTCAGCAAACGCCTCTCCGGCGATACGCGCCTGCTCGCTTTGCGTTGTTTCAGAGCTCAATAGTTCCTCCATAAGGGGCAAGAAACTCAATCCGCCATATCTAATGCCAAGTATCCTAACTGCAATGTCAGCAAACTCGAAGCAAAAACCTGCTCGCTCAAACAATACCCACGCGATTTCGCTCGCCGGTGCCGCAGTGTTTGCGCTAGTACTGCCACTGTTCCTGATCCTCTTCAACACCAACTACATCACGAATAGTGAATGGCTATACGACTACGGATGGTGGCGAAATGACATTGCCAATAGAACGGGTTTGCCTGTTGGCCAACTAAATCGCGGCGCTGATCAGATCAAGGACTACTTCAACAATGATGAAGAGCTTCTGGATTTGAGGGTGAATTTTGGCAACATCGAGGTTTCACTTTATCGAGAAAGAGAAGTTCTCCACATGGTCGATGTGAAGGCGCTTATGCAGGCAGTTGTTGCAGTGCGAACCTGGTCGGGAGTTTTCCTGGTATTTCTTATCGCGTCCGGAGCATTCATTCTCAAAAAAGAAGTTATTCCATTGTTGCAACGATCTCTCAGGTGGTCGGCAATAGGAACGGGAGCGTTCTTGCTGATCTTTGGTGGAACGGCGTTGATCAACTTCGGGTGGTTGTTCACCCAGTTCCATTTTTTGAGCTTCGCCAACGACCTCTGGCTCCTTGATCCAAGCAGAGATTATTTGATCATCATGTTCCCCCAGCAGTTCTTCTTCGAAGCGACGCTATTCATTGGACTGCTGACGATAATTGATTACGCGCTGATCGCGCTAGCAGTACGCTTCGCAAGTCGACGCTTCTCTTAGAACCAGCTAGCCAGCTTGGTTCGCCAATTTACCCGACCATTTGCGAGCGATTTCTGTCAGCTCAAGGATCGATTCGATGCTGTAATCGGGTTCCGCCGTAGGTTCAACCGGCGAACTGATGCCACATTTCACCCAAGCAGTAGACATACCTATCGCGGCAGCTCCGCCTATATCGGTGTGCAGGTTGTCGCCAACATGCATTGCTCTTTCGGGAACTACCTCAAGTTCCTCAATCGTTGCGGTGAAAATGCGGGCCTCGGGCTTTGAAATTTCCTGCTGGTTTGAAAATGCCAGAAAATCGAAATAGTCGAGGATCCCAATGTCGGCGAACCAACTCCGATACATTTCCGGACTTGTAAGTCCGGTATTTGAAATAAGTCCGATCTTGTGTCCCTCAAATGACAGCTCATCCAGCACCTGAGCACATCCGTCGATCAGTAGTGGTGGACTTTCGACAAAGGTCATATCTATTTGCTCGGCGATTCGAGCAATAACTGACGCACCTGCTCGCTCCTCGAAACCGGGAACAAGCCGTTCGATTAGGATCGAAACCCAACTCTCGAACTGACGATCATGCCCGTGATCGTGACCCGAAGTTATCTCAGCGGAAAGATCAGTAAATGCCTGGCGAACTGTGTCAGGGTCTAAATCGACTCCGTGACTTGCTAGCTCGCTGACTACTCGTTCAGTTCGAGCCGTCCGACGCGCCTTCGAGTTGGGATAGCCGTCGACCTCAAAAATTAAAGTCTGCCATAGATCAAAAGTTATTCCGGTTGCCGAGTTGCCCACGACGATGCGCCTAGTACTGCACGAGACTGAACACGTCGGTGCCGGAAGGAAGCAAATCTCTCCCGTTCAGAAATTCTAGTTCAACGAGAAATGCGATCGAAATAACGCTGGCACCAAGATCGGTCACAAGTTTCACTCCAGCGCCAGCTGACCCTCCCGTCGCCAGCAGATCATCCACCACTGCGATGCGCTGTCCACCTTCGACAGCAGAAGTCGCCATTTCCAGCCGGGCCGTGCCGTACTCAAGCTCGTAATCAACGCCAATAATGGGAGGTGGCAATTTGCCAGCTTTTCTGATCGGGACAAACGGTATATTTAGCACAGCTGCAATGGGTGCACCGAAAATGAACCCACGCGAATCAATTGCCGCAATGGCTTCGACGTTGAAGTCCCTAAGATGTGCGGAAAGATTTTCCGTCACGTATTGCATCGCGTCGGGGTTCGCCATTACCGGCGTGAGGTCGCGAAAAAGAATTCCCTTTGAAGGGTAGTCAGGAACGTCACGAATGAGCGACTTCAAATCCAATGGGCACCACCTAGAGTACAAGAGCTACAGCATTGCTCAATTCTAGTAGTGCCCACAATGCGATTGACGCTCCAACTAATCAACTAAAGCCCCTAATATCGGTTTGAGGGTAGAAATCGTTCCATGTAAACCAAAACACGTTGATAGCGTGCAATCGATTAAGAGTCGTGGCTGCTGTCGTTAGCTGCGACATCGCATAATTTCGAATCGTGCGCGATGCTAAAATTCGCCATCATCAACTGGCACTGGCATTGGAATTTGCGATTCAACCGGAGTGAGAGTCAACCTCACGAACGTTGAACCACCAAAAGGGCGATCCGATCTATCTTTCGAGGCTTTCTCTAAACGGTTTTCGAAACCACACAAATACAGCGCTTGAGCTTCGCCCTGGCTTAACCCTGTTTCAGGGTCAGAACGGTCACGGCAAAAGTAACCTCCTCGAAGCGGCTTACATGCTCGCCATTGCGAAATCTGCGAGATCTTCTCACGACCGTGAACTGGTCAACTGGTCACTTACTGAAACCGGTGGTCACATGCAGGTGCTTGGAGTTGGGCGTGAGGGTGACAACACAATACAGGCGCAGATCGATGTAGATGTGACTGCGCCGAACAACGTTGGCGGATCAGTTGGCTTCCGAAAAGGCTTGCGGGTCAACGGGATCAAACGGTCGGCAATCGACTTCGTCGGAAATCTCAACATAGTATTTTTCGAAGCCGACGACCTCGAAATAATTCATGGATCACCCGGTAGACGCCGCCGTTACCTCGACATCCTGATTTCGCAATCTGATCCTGCCTATTTGAAAACCCTCCAACGATACGGACAGGTGGTTACTCAACGGAATCAACTGCTTCGACGAATCCGTGAAGGCGCGTCTGAAGTGGACGAACTTGCTTTCTGGGACGAACGACTCGCTTATGAAGGTGCAAGAGTTACCGATTCACGTCGCAGATCGGTAGATGGTCTGAATGAACATGCTGTGCCCGCGCACGCAGAACTTACAGACGGTGACACGCTCGAACTCGAATATCGCCCTCGAATCACCGCTTCATCTGATGATCGCCCGCAAGTAGGTATCATGACGCCCGACATGATCGAGCAGGAGATAAAACAAACTCTTCCCGCCATCAGACGACGCGAAATCGCTCAAGGAATAACGGTGATAGGTCCTCATCGAGACGATCTCGAAATTCGTCTCAATGGAAATCCGTCGGGCAATATCGCTTCAAGAGGACAGTCGAGAACGATTGCGCTCTCTCTGAAGCTAGCGGAGGCTGTGTTCGTGACTCAGTCGACAGGTCGAACTCCAGTTCTAGCGCTCGACGATATTCTCTCGGAGCTTGATCCCAAGCGACGCGAACTAGTTCTCGCTGCTGCCATCAAGCACGAACAGATTCTGCTCACAGCGACTGAACCCGGAATAATTCCACAAGATTTCCTCGATTCAGCTAACGTGTTCACAGTAATGAACGGTCGCGTGACTCAGGAAGAAATCACTGTTCAGGACGCGACGACAGATGACTAATCCGGTAAATCTTCGTTCCACGCCAAAAGCGATTCGATCGACAATCAAAAATATCGCCGAAATTATTTCAAACTCTAACTATGTCGTGGGAATGACCGGTGCTGGGATGTCGGTTGAAAGCGGTATTCCACCTTTCCGAGGGGCTGACGGACTCTGGACCAAATACGGAACGCCTCACATGAACGGTTACTCCGACTTCAAGCAGGATCCTTCGGGTTGGTGGAAAAGACGGATAAATGAAGAGATCGATTCACACATCCTCGAACTTAGAGATGCGTTAAATAGTGCCGCGCCACACGCGGGTCACTTCGCACTTGCTAAACTGGAAAAACAAGGCAACATGCAGTCGCTAATAACTCAGAACATCGATGCGCTCGACGAAAAGGCTGGCATCACCAACCTGATCGAAATTCACGGCAACAGAACGAAGCTCCGCTGTATCGATTGTGGTGACAGAGTTTCACTCGGCGATTTCGTTCCGCTGTACGCACCCGACGCATGCAAAAAATGCGACGGCATCGTGAAGTTCGACACTGTAATGTTCGGCGAGCCGATTCCTTATGATGTGATGAAGGCGGCACGCGCCGAAATCGACAAAGCCGACTGCGTACTGGCAATTGGCACTTCGGCGACGGTCCGGCCTGCAAGTGGGCTGTTCTGGATTGCCAAAGCTGCTGGTGCTAATATCATCGAGATCAACCCCTCAAAAACGAAACTGACTTCGATTTGTGCGGTATCTTTGCACTCTACGGCTGGTGAGACGTTACCGCGGCTGGTCGAAGCACTCGCAAATTGAACAACCACCGTCTACACGATTAGAACTTGAAATGACCACTCAGCTAGAACAAGAACTCGCCACTTACACCGCAGCAAACCCAAAATCTGAAGAGTTGCACAACAGGGCAACCGAATACATGCCCGGTGGTGACACGAGAAATTCGATCTTCTGGGATCCGTTCCCCCTCTACATCACGGACGGCAATGGCACCACTCTGACCGACGCTGATGGCAATAAGCGGACTGATTTCGTCAACAACATGACCACGTTGATTCTCGGACACCGTCCTCCGGAAGTTGTTTTAGCTGTATCGGAGCAGGTCAATCATGGTCTTTCGTTCCCGGCACCGAGCCCTTCGGTTGTTCGGTGGGCTGAACTTATGTGTGAGCGCGTACCATCACTCGACAAGGTTCGATTCGTAAACACCGGAACAGAAGCAACCCTCAACGCAATTCGCGCTGCCCGCGCATTCACCGGGAAGCAAAAGCTTGTAAAGTGCGAAGGGGCTTACCACGGCAACCACGACGCAATTCAGATTAGCGTTGTACCTCCTCTCGACCAGGCGGGAAACGCTGAATCACCGGATTCGGTAAAAGCATTCCCTGGTATTTCCGAAACCGCCGCAGATGATATTTACATTGCGCCGTTCAACGACATCGTTGCGGCGGAAAAAGTCATAAGAGAACACGCCGACGAGCTGGCGGCGGTAATTGTTGAACCTGTAAACGGACAATGCGGAATGATTCCCGGCAAGCCGGAATTTCTCGAAGGTTTGCGCCGTATTACCGATGAACTGGGAATCCTCCTGATCTTCGATGAAGTAATCGCTTTCCGTATTGCATACGGAGGAGCCCAGGACTACTACGGTGTAACACCCGACCTCACATGCTTCGGTAAGGTTGTGGGCGGTGGAATGCCGGTGGGAGCCTTTGGCGGCAGAGACGAAATAATGTCGATGTGGGACCCACGTGGCGGTTCGGCTACTGTTCAACACGCCGGCACGTTCAACGGCAATCCAATGACTGCAGCCGCTGGTGTCTCGACTCTAGAAAATCTGACTCCGGAAAAGTACGAATATCTCGAACAACTCGGAGAATATTTACGTAGCAAGCTACGAGCATTGTTCGCCGAACTCGAAGTACCAATGGGAGTTACGGGAGTTGCATCGCTGTTTGCGTTGCAGTTTACCTCGACTGAAGTTGTCGACTACCGAACGTTCGCGACCAACGACAAGAACATGCTGAAAATCATGTTTATTGGTTTGCTGAACGAAGGTTTTGTGATGTCGAACCGATGCGCAGGCAACGTTTCAACGGCCCACACCGAAGAAGACGTCGATGCGTTCGTCGAGGCAGTTGGAAACGTTCTAAGACGAGCCGGGTACGCTTAGAACTTCAGGTTGGAATCCTCGGCTGGACCGCCAAACTCACCACGCATTATCGACTTCATCCATGTCGTCTTACATTCGGATTTCTTCGTTAATTTCCATCAGATAATCTAAATAGAAGTTCCAGATTTTATTCTGAAGATACGAAAGGAACGACGCGATACGTGCCTGGAACAGTGATTCGACCCTAACCAACCGAGTTCGTACGAACTGTAGGATTTATCGTCCAAGGCGGATCCAGGTAAGACGGAATAAAGACTCGACAACGATCCTAAATGACATCTTGGATTTACCCGCGGTGCGTTCCATAAATACGTAAGGATGCTCGACGACTCGCATACCTGCTTGCTGACAGCGATAAGCAACTTCAGCCTGGAATCCGAAACCCTTCAGGGTAAGGTTTTGGATGCCAATTTTCTCGAGCGCCTCCCGTCGGAATCCTTTGAATCCAGCAGTTGCGTCACGAACCTTGATTCCAAGAATCAATCGAATCCCGACATTGCCCCAGAAACTGATCTGCTTTCGTCCCCAATTCCACTCCGGATCAACCCCGCCACCGGGAGCGTATCGAGAAGCAACAGCGACATCAGCGTTTTCAAGCTTTGCAATTAGGCCGGGCAACACCTCTGGCGGGTGTGAAAGATCGGCGTCCATTTCGATGATCAGTTCTGCACCGGCATCGAGGGCAGATCGGAATCCAACTTTGTAAGCGGTTCCTAATCCTTGCTTACCTTCTCTGTGAACAACTATAAAAGTTCCGTAGAATTTTTGAGCGAGTTCATCAGCAATCTCACCTGTTCCGTCCGGAGAACCGTCGTCCACGACAACGAAGCCGAGTCCATCTATGCCTTGGGCTACGACCTTTTCGATCAACACAGGCAGAGTTTCAGCTTCGTTGTAAGTGGGTACAACGATAGCTGTTTTCAATGTCTTTTCCGAACTGATGCTCATAGTCTTACTAACTAAACTCGCCCTAAAATCCGAGCACCATGGATCGATGTTCAGCCATGATGCACGAATCCATAATCACGCTAATACCGGCTTCAGATACGATACCGGCCGCCTCGTCGTTCACTATTCCCTGTTGAAGCCACATTACCTTGGCGCCTGACTTTGCGACGTCCCCCGCAACGGGTAGTACATCTCGCGATCGTCTGAATACATGCACAATATCTATCGGACCCGGAACGTCCAACACCGAGTCATAGGCTTTCAAACCATTCCACTCTTCAAGTCGGGGGTTGACGGGGTAGATCGTATAGCCGAGTTTTTGCATGTACTCGGAAACGTAGCGACTGGCTCGACCTTCTCGATCCGAAATACCTATCACGGCGATCGATTTGGAGTCTTTCAATATTTGCCGTATGTCGTTGGTAGAAAGGTTGGCAACCATGTCACTTACCCGACTTCCGTTCAACACCCTTGTACCGTCTAAGCATGTTGTTCAGTCCGACTCGTGCCACATCCAGGACTGCTGTCAGTCCTTTCGTCAGCGTCATTTTCGAACCTTCACCGTAGTACCAATCGATCGGTATCTCGCCGACTGAGAATCCAGCATTCTTCGCCATAACGAGTAGCTCAACATCAAATGCCCATCCATCAAGAGATTGATGTGGAAAGAGTTTCTCTACCGACTCGGCAGAGAACATCTTGAACCCACATTGAGTGTCTTCTACCCCCCGGAGAGCCAACACCTTTACTGCGTAGTTGAAAAGCCTGCCCTTCACGTGACGACTAAGAGGTTCGTTGAAACGTTGAGCACCAGGTGCCTCGCGTGAACCAATTGAGATATCAAACTTGGGTCTGTTGGGATTCTGCTCACCAAAGAATCGTCCGAGGTTATCGGCCGGCATCGAAAGATCAGCATCACACAGAAATCTCCATTTGCCAGCGGCTTCCGCCATTCCTCTCCGAACCGCCGCCCCTTTGCCGCCATGAGGTGCATCGACAAGTCGAACTCGTGGCTCGGTCTTACTTATTTCTGTAACGATAGGCCCAGTCGAATCAGAAGACCCATCGTTGACGACCAGTAGCTCCCACGAACGTCTCCCCCCCCAATCGTTCAAATACTCAACGAGTGCCTCCACAGTGCGCGCAATACGAACCTCTTCGTTGTAGGCGGGGATTACGACGCTGAGGAATGTTTGGGGCAAAGTATGGATCCGCGAGATTCAACGCGCTTCTGCAAACGATTTTGCGAAGAGTCTACTCGGTTTTTTCCAGCTCGAACGTGTCGTGTAACGCCTGAACAGCACTCTGAAGCTGATCTTTCTGGATGATCGTTGTAATTCGAATTTCGGAAGTCGTGATCATGTCAATATTTACACCGACTTCAGAGAGTGTCGAGAACATCTTTGCTGCGTAACCAGGAGTGTTTTCCATTCCTGTTCCAACAATGCTGACCTTTGCCAGGTCAGATCCGGTTACAATTTCGGTGTACTCCAACACGGAATCGCTGCCCAACGCCTCAGCGGCCTTTTCAACATTCGCTTGATCCACAGTAAAAGTGAAGTCGGTGGTGCCGTCTGAGCTGGCATTCTGCACGATCACATCGACGCTGATTCCCGCGTCGGCAAGAGGCTGAAGTAGACCTGCTGCAACGCCGGGTCGATCTATCACACCGCGCACGGTGATCTTTCCGACGTTTCGGTCGACTGCGATACCGGTGACCGCCTTGCGAACTTCCATTGTGTGCTCTCCTCCGTGGATCAGCGTTCCGGGTTCATACGAGAAAGAAGATGCGACGTAAACGGGCATGTCGTACACCGCGCCCAATTCGATTGATCGCGGGTTCATCTTGGCGCCAAGAACTGCCATTTCGAGCATTTCCTTGAATCCGATCTCGGCCAGTTTGCGAGCATTGTTCGTTAAACGCGGATCTGTGGTGTAAATGCCGTCGACATCCGTATAGATCTCGCATCTTTCCGCCTCGGCCGCTACAGCGAGTGCCACGGCAGTGGTGTCAGAGCCTCCGCGACCCAGCGTCGTGATGTCTCCGGACTCTGCGAGACCTTGGAACCCAGCGACGATCACGATTCGTCCTCGGTCCAGTTCTTTTCTCAGTCGATCAGTGTTTATGTCGGCGATTCGTGCTGAGCCGTGAACCGTGTCAGTTTTAATACCCGCCTGCATACCACTAAGACTAATAGCGTCGTAGCCGCGTGACTTTAAAGCCATCGCCATTAGCGTAGAGCTGACCAGCTCACCAGTGGACAATAACGTGTCCATCTCTCGAGCATCCTGCGTTTGGCCATTAGTCACAGCGTCTGAAAGAGCAATAAGCTCATCTGTCGAATCACCCATTGCTGACACGACCACGATCACATTAACGCCATCGTCTTTGCGCGCCTGAATACGCTCGGCTATGTTACGAATGTGCTGTGCAGTTGCGAGCGAGCTGCCACCGTACTTCTGAACGACTACCGGTCGCCGATCCGTTTGCTGTCTAGCTGTCATGAACTCGCCACCACAGTCGCACCTTCGTGTGCCACGCCGAGGATCATCGGTTTGCCGTCCACCCCGTGGGTACGAGCTGTTTCTGACATTTCATAGCTGATCGTCACTTCACGACCCGTTGCCAAAGCTAGAACCGAAGGTCCTGAACCCGACAGAAAAGCACCATGTGCTCCGCCTTTGATTGCAGCAGCGATCAAGTACGGCATTGCGCGAAAAGCTTGAGCTCGATGTGGTTGGTGTAGACGGTCATCAGTGGCGTGTTTCAGCAGTTCGAGCCTACCCGTCGAGAGGGCGTTCACCAGCAACGCAGCACGGCCAATGTTGTACACGGCGTCGGTACGACTAATATGATCGGGAAGCACGGCACGCGATTCATGAGTGTTGGTAAGGATTTCTGGAATGTACAGAACCGCGTAAAGATCTTTAGGAACTTTCACCTGGTCAACAATCCAGTCTTCAGAACCATTTCTAACCCCTACGGTACAACCACCGTAAATCGCTGGAGCCACATTGTCAGGATGCCCTTCAATATCGGCGGCAAGAATCGTCAACTCTTCTTTCGAAAGATCTGCTCCAGAAATCGCCGATCCAGCGAGTAATCCGCTAACGATCGCCGATGAACTACTTCCCAGTCCTCGAGCGAACGGAATAGCGTTCGTACAGTGATACTGGAGTCCGGGAACTGGCTCTCCAATATGGTTGAAAATTGCTTCTACACCAGTGACGATCAGGTTGCGAGTGTCCTGAGGAACGAGATCAGCACCTTCGCCAACCGTCGATACGGTAAATTCGCCGCGCGTGATTGTCAGCTCGTTCCACAGATCAAGAGCCATCCCTATGCTGTCGAATCCGGGACCAAGGTTTGCTGTCGTCGCAGGTGCTCGTACTGTTACAGAATTCAAGTTCGCGTATCTGAGTTGAAGATAGGCAATTCGGCCTATTCGTGTTTCGATGGAAATCAGTTTCACATCGAGCTTATTGTGCGGATCAATTTGAATTTGCAATTCAAACCAACCTTGTAAGTATAATCTGCCGTCGTGAATAAGTGACTATTGAAATTTAGTCCGTTTCCACAAGGTTCTTGTCACACAATTTTTCTATCACTTGCAAGAAAAGTAGTCGCACACAATGTCAAATATCGTTGTAATCCTGGGTCCCGAAAACGAGGGATCTAAAACCCGAATGAAAGAAACCCAGGCTGCCGCCGATAAAGTCGGTGGGATTAACCTCCGGTTCGTGAACAGCGAACTGCCATTCGACGAAATTATTGAACAATGCAAAGGCGCAGTTGTCCTCATTCCATCGGGTCACAACTCAGGACTTACCGAGCTTGCCGAAAAAATCGGCACCCTCAAGCTGATTCAAACATTCAGTGCCGGAACCGACTACATCGACAAAGCTGCTCTGGCCGAACTCGGAGTTGATGTTGCTAACAACGGTGGAGCGAACGCTGTTGCAGTTGCCGAACATGCCATCGCACTCATGTTTGCCGTAAACCGTCGTCTCGATCACCAGATCGAAAGCGTGAAGGCTGGAACGTGGATGGATATTGGCGGTCAACGAGAAAATTTCCACACCCTAGTTGGCAAGCGAGTCGGGATCGTTGGACTCGGACGTATCGGCTCAAGAGTTGCCAAACGCCTCGCCGGGTGGGAGTGCGAGATCGTATACAGCGATGTGGTCGAGTACGACGACGAGTACCGTGCAGCGGCTGGTGCGATAAAGGTCGACTTCGACGAGCTTGTTTCTACGAGCGACATCATCACACTTCACGTTCCTCTCGACCGCAACACGCGACACTTGATGTCGAATCGTGAGTTCGAGATGATGAAATCAACAGCCATCCTAATCAACACTTGCCGTGGTCCGGTCGTCGACGAAAATGCCCTGATCCGAGCGTTGGAATCAAAGGAAATCTACGCCGCAGGACTTGATGTAACAGAGATTGAGCCTATCGAAGCCGACAACCCACTTCCAACAATGGACAACGTAGTTGTTACGCCTCACCTGGCTACACGTGCGATCGAATCCGAATACAACGCTTCGGAGTACACGATGGAGAACGCTGGACGCATCGTACGCGGTGAAGCCCCGAAGTGGATCGTAAAGCCGGTTTAGCCGCAGGTGAACATAGCCCGCTGACTCACATAATCATTCTGCGATCGACGGACAACGACTCAATGACCGACGCTATAATTGTGCGGCTCGATAAGTCGGGGTGTGGCGCAGCTCGGTAGCGCGCTTCGTTCGGGACGAAGAG
>CEUN01029328.1_pt1 | contig 28608 bp, 24 predicted proteins | sample 361501 | NCBI WGS metagenome assembly CEUN01 (sample SAMEA2622801, study PRJEB7988) | marine metagenome | biome: marine biome (ENVO:00000447); feature: marine epipelagic mixed layer (ENVO:xxxxxxxxx); material: "saline water (ENVO:00002010), including plankton (ENVO:xxxxxxxx)" | depth 120 m | reverse complement strand
ATTGTCAAATAAAAATTCTCCTGTCTAAACCAGTTCATCGATTGAATTTTTGTCAGGTTTTATTCTATAAATTTGCCAAATTGCTATGTTTTATGCTTACTAATAGTTCTGAGCAATATGGAACAAATAGGGTTTGATGTTATTTCTGTACAGAAAACCGGAGCTTCCGATATTTATGATTTTTACCTAGTCTAAAAGGTTTGAGGGTTTAGACAGCAGAACATAGGATTAAAATATGAAAACGGCGTTAATTACCGGTATAACTGGACAGGATGGTTCCTATCTAGCGGAATTTTTGTTGAAAAAGGGCTATATTGTGCATGGCGTCAAAAGGCGCTCGTCTAGTTTTAATACCCAAAGAATAGACCATCTTTTTAATAGCCGCTATTCAACCGATGGCCAGTTTTTTCTGCATCATGGTGATATGACAGATGCTTCCAGCCTTCTTCATATAATGGAAAAAGTAGAACCCAACGAAATATACAACCTGGCAGCGCAGTCACATGTAGCAGTGAGCTTTGAGGAGCCCGAATATACTGCTAATTCAGATGCTTTGGGAACGTTAAGGATGCTGGAGGCAATGCGTACTCTAAAGATTGAGGAGAAAGCAAAATTTTATCAAGCCAGTACATCAGAACTTTATGGATTGGTCCAAGAAAGTCCCCAAACTGAAAATACACCTTTTTATCCTAGAAGTCCCTATGCCGTTGCTAAACTTTATGCTCATTGGATTACTATTAATTACCGTGAAAGTTATGGATTATTCGCCTGTAACGGCATTCTTTTTAATCATGAAAGTCCAGTCCGCGGAGAAACATTTGTTACACGAAAAATTAGCAGAGGGCTTTGTCGCATTAAGACAGGTCTGGAGACCTGTATGGGCATAGGAAACCTCGATGCGTTACGTGACTGGGGACATGCAAAAGATTACGTGGAAATGCAATGGCTAATGTTACAACAGGAGAGTCCCGAGGATTTTGTAATTGCCACTGGCAAACAATACTCGGTGCGTGATTTTATCAAAGCGACTGCTGATTGTCTTGAAATGAAAATAGAATGGCGAGGCGAGGGGATAGAAGAGAAGGCATATTGGCTTGATAGAACCAGTGGAGATCCTTCTGAACCTATTATTCAAATTGATAAACGCTATCTGAGGCCGGCCGAAGTGGCTACTTTGCTTGGGGATGCTACCAAAGCGCGGGAAAAATTGGGCTGGAATCCGAGAGTAACGTTTGATGAGCTTGTTCAAGAGATGGTTGAATCAGATATGAAGATAATCAAACAACATTTAAAAAAACCTATCTGATATTCTATTTATCTTGGGTATTATAGAACTATATTGCTTAAGACTTATCACTTTAAGAAAAAGCGAGTGCTTTTATGAGAGTTTTTTTAACGGGGGCGAGCGGTATGGTCGGGCGCAATGCCAAATCCCATGAAAATGCAAGACAATTTGATATTTTAGGCCCTACGAGACAAGAATTGGATTTGTCGGACTTTGAAGGGGTTGTAAAATTTTTAAAAAAAAATAAACCAGATATTATTATTCATGCGGCAGGAAAAGTCGGGGGTATAAAAGCCAATATTGAGGACCCTTATGGGTTTTTAATCGAAAATATCACCGTCGGAATTAATATCATTAGGGCTGCGAAAGAATGTGGAGTAAGTCGTTTAATAAACCTTGGGAGTTCTTGTATTTATCCAAATGATAGAATAACTCCTCTCAGAGAAACTGAGATTCTGACCGGTCCACTAGAGCCAACAAATGAGGGTTACGCGTTATCGAAGATACTAGCAATCAGGATGTGTGATTATATTTCTGATCAATTTAGCGAATTAAATTTTAAATCAATTATCCCCTGTAATATTTATGGCCCTTTCGATAAATTCAGGGATGATAGCGCCCATCTAATTCCAGCAATAATACATAAAGTACACCAGGCTGTTATTAGTGGAAATGAAACAGTAAAAGTTTGGGGTGATGGGTCAGCTAGAAGGGAGTTTATGTTTGCAGGTGACCTTGGTGGTTTTCTATGGGAAGCATGTAATAGATTTGATAGCTTGCCGCAAATTATGAATGTTGGTCTAGGGCATGACTACACAATCAAGGAATATTATGAAGCTGTAAGTTCTGTGATTGGTTTCAATGGTCAATTTGAATTTGACCCTAGTCAACCAACTGGAATGAAAAGAAAGCTTACCTGCACAAAACAATCCATAAAATGGGGCTGGACGCCAAATACTGAGCTTATTCAGGGTATAAAACAAACTTATGAGTATTATAAAAGCTTATGAGTTCTATTGATATGCCATACCCACTTGCAACAAACACTTGGGATAATGATGAACATGAGGCCATTAAGCGTGTCATTAATAGTGGCAATTTTACAATGGGTCGTGAAGTATCAAATTTTGAAAAAATTTTTTCTGAATATCATAAAAGAAAATATGCAGTCATGGTCAACTCGGGATCATCGGCTAACTTGTTAATGGTTGCCTCATTATTTTTTAAAAAGGATAGCCCGCTACAACCAGGAGATGAAGTGATTGTGCCTGCTATTTCTTGGAGCACAACCTATACGCCATTATCTCAATATGGACTAAAAATTAAGTTTGTTGATGTTGATATTAACACGATGAATTTTGATTTGGAGCAGCTATCCGCTGCTATTAGTGAAGAAACAAGACTAATTTTAGCCGTTAACCTCCTGGGAAATCCAAATAATTTTAATAAGATTGATGCTATTATAAAAGGAAGGAATATTTATCTGATTGAAGATAATTGTGAATCGCTCGGGGCTGAATTTTCTGGAAAAAAGACAGGAAGCTTCGGTTTTCTGAGTAGCTTCAGCTGTTTTTTTTCGCACCATATTTCTACAATGGAAGGAGGTTTAATATTAACCGATGATGAAGAAATTTATCATGTTTTATTGTGTTTGCGTGCCCACGGTTGGACACGTGACCTTCCAACAAAAAACCTTTTAACTGGATTTAAAAGTGAAGATCCTTTTGAAGAATCTTTTAAGTTTATTCTTCCCGGTTATAATGTAAGACCTTTGGAATTTTCCGGTGCTATCGGGGTTGAACAATTAAAAAAGCTGCCCTTATTTCTTGCCGAACGACGCAAGAATGCAGAAATTTTCAAGAATATTATGGGTGGACACCCAAGAATAATTATTCAAACAGAAATTGGAAACAGCAGCTGGTTTGGTTTTAGCCTGATTGTACGTCCCGATATTGATTATAGCCGCAACCAGTTGAGGGAATTCCTAGATAAGAATGGCTTTGAATATCGTCCAATTGTTGCTGGAAATTTTACAGAACAAAAAGTTTTAGAATACATGAATTTTAAGTGTGTTGGGTCTTTGAAAAATGCGAGGCATATTCAGCGTAACGGATTGTTCATCGGCAATCATCATCAAGACTTTAGTTCCAAATTACATCTGCTGAATGCGCTGTAACAGGTATTTAACTATTGTTTAAAAATAATGTTGACACTTCCATAAAAGATTTGGCACTGCCACCAGCAGAGCATGGAATAGTAATTTTACTTGATCCCCCTTCATATCACTATCACAATAATAGATTTTTTGATCTCAACACCCCTCTAAATCGCGATCAAACACTTAAGCCCAACTTAAAACTAAAACAGACCCTAGAAAGAGCGGGGTATCCTGTTTTTACAGCTGATTTATTTCATGGTCTTCAGAATGTTTACGGTAATTGTGAATTTCATTACTGGGGTTTTGGCTCTCCCGCAGCACGGGCGTTAAAGCTTAGCGGAAGGGGACTAAAAAAAATGGGTGTTGTGCTGTTTGAACCTCCCCTAATTAAACCTAGAGATTATAAACATATCCCAAAACTACTTGCGTCATTTGATAATGTATTTCTGCATAATACCATTGGTGATGGGTATTCGCTCCCACCAAATGATTCCGGTCGCAAGCTTAAAAAATTTTATTGGACAAATAGGAAATATCCCTCTGCTTGTGTAAATAGTAACCAAAAAAAAAGATTGTCAAAAATTGCATTAATAGCCGGAGCGCATTTTACAAAAGCTAAATATGAAAATGGTTATGGAAAACGGCTTGAAGCTGTGAAGAAATTTACTTTTGAAGGTTCTCTTGATTTATTTGGATTTGGTTGGAACCGTATTCAATTGCGCAGTCCTTTTATATCTGCCTATTGGTATTTAAGATTAGTTTTGGCCAGGGTGGTAGTGACTCAACCATCTAAAAAATCAGATGTATATAGAAATTATGACTTTTCATTGTGCTTCGAAAATATGGCAATGTCTGGTTACATTACCGAAAAAATCTTTGATTCATTATTTTCGAGGTGTATACCGATTTATTGGGGAGCGCCCGATATCAAAGAATATATCCCTGAAAATTGTTTTATTGATTTAAATGACTTTAAAAATATAGAAGAGTGTGTCGCATATTGTAACAATCTAAATTCTGAAGAAAAAGAAATATACCGGATAGAGATTGATAGGTTTTTGGAATCGGATAACTTTAAAAAGTTTAAAAATGGTATACATGGCTTTCTTTCCGACTTTTACTTGGCTGATCGCAATCAAAGGTGAAAATTGATCAAATATTGCATAAATAGTGATACACTCGCGGTAAAGTTATTTTAATGGTGATGCAAAAATGTCATTAGTTGATGCGTCCTCCCCAAATAAAAAAAGAATTGTCGATATTGATGACATATTGGTTTTCTTTCGTGTTTTAAAAAAGCTTAATTTCCGGTTTTTTCGACTTAGCGCGGCTGGCATCACCCTAGCGATTCTTGAGGTCGCCGCATTATTGTTACTGGCTTCATTCGTAAATACCGCTCTCCAACAGCCAAAAACAGGAATTGCGAGTGCTTCGTTTTTAGATTATTTGCAATTCTCGTCCCTGACATTTTATGAACAATCAATTATTTGTATTGTTGCATTTCTTCTGAGGTTTTTAGCGGGTCTAGCCTTACAGAACTTTATTTTACTTCAGTCTACACAACTGCAAACATCTCTTCGTTTGCTATTGTTCAGCAGCACGCTCGATGGCCGAAGACATCTTGCAAACGAAGATCAAAAAGCGAGCGGTGCAATGTCTGATGTTATTGTTAGGCAAGTCACTCATGTTGGGAAAGGAATTCTTGAGCCATTCCTTAGAGTGCTAGGAGAACTTGTTATCTTGTTTGGAATTGTTTTAGTAGTTCTTTTTGTCTCGCCTAGTTTCTTTCTATTAATGGTGGTGGCCATTACACCAATCGTGTTAATTTATCTACTAAAATTTAAAAGACTTTCTCGTCGATTTGGAGATAAATCAAATCAATCCTTGGAAGAGTTGAGCGATTTATCGGCAGCATGTTGTAATGGGTGGAGACAACTTAGTGTTCGTAGTTTGCGCGAGAATGCCGTTGCAATGCTATTGAAAGCTTCAAGAAATTTTGCAAAGAACGATAGATTAGCTAATTTACTTTCTGGGGCCCCGCGCTATTTTTTAGAACTTTTTCTTGCCGTCTTTATAATAATTATTGTGGCTTGGGTAACTAGGTCAAAAGAAATGGGTTTTGCGGAGCTGGTTTTTGTTGCTGGTGCTGGGCTGAGGATTTTGCCCATTATAACTTCAATATCAAATGCTTTAATAAGTTTTCAATATAATAGAGCAGTGTTAAATAATGTAGTGGTATTGCTTCAGCCAACTCTTGCTCATGAGCTGACTTCAAATATAAATCTAAACGAAACCACACCGTCGGTTGATGGTAACAATCCTAATTATTCAATTACGCTAAGTAACTTAGGTTTCAAATACCATTATCGTAAGATTTTGTTCAAAGGGCTTAATCAGGAGTTGCGAGACGGAGATTTTGTTCTAATAAGGGGAAAGTCGGGCGTTGGTAAAACCACTCTGATGGACATTATCTGTGGTATCAGAAAGCCGACGGATGGAAAAATTTTATTTAATGGAATTCAATTCAAAAATGATTTCAACGCAGCATTGAATATATTTTACGCGCCGCAAGACCCCTTAATCATCCCGGGGACAATTCTTGAAAACCTGACTATGTTAAAATCAGAAAATATTTCAGATTCGCAAAAATCATTGGCGGCTAAATATATAGAGAAAGTTAGTTTAATCGATACAAGTGTTTCCATGGAAGAATTTTTAAACTCAACGGTTGGGCCTGATGGAGATAAACTTAGTGGAGGTCAAAAACAACGCCTTGTATTAGCTCGTGCACTTTTCCATGGGGCTGATGTTTTAGCATTGGATGAAATAATTTCTGGCTTAGAGTTAGATAGTAAACGGAAGGTACTTAATTTGTTAAAAGATTTAGCGGCAGCATCAAAGCTAATAATTCTTATATCGCATGATCCTATAGCAGAAGAGTATGCCTCAAAATTGATATCTTTGTAGTTTTGAAGGATTTTTGTTGTTTAATAGGAATTTTTAAAATTGATATGAGGATAATTACCTAATGCAATCAAGGGCGCCGAGAGTTTGTGTAGTTTCCGCTACCCCGTTGACAATGTTTTTCTTTTTTTCCGAACATCTGCGGGAGCTGTCTAAGTGTGCTGATATAACTGTAGCCTACAACAAGAATTACAATTCCGAGGTGCAACCAATTAACGCACCGGTTTTAGAAAAACACTTGGATATCCAACGTGGAATATCATTTTTCAAGGACTTTAAAGCCCTGATTTCAATGATAATGTTTTTTAAGAAAAATAAATTTGATATGGTTATTACCCTTGTTCCCAAATCGGGTTTGCTAGGTATGCTTGCGGCGAGGTTTTGTCGTATTCCTGTTAGGTTGAATATTTTTCAGGGTGAGGCGTGGTCTGTAAAAGTGGGCGCAACTAGGGTGTTGCTGAAATTAGCTACTACTCTGACAGCAATATGCAGCACTAACCTATTGGCAGTCAGTAACTCTCAAAGAAATTTTCTTATTCGAGAAGGCATAGCACCTGCTGCAAAAGTAGTAGTCTTAGGTTCGGGGTCAATTGCTGGCGTAGATTTAAAAAGATTTCAACCCAATCAAGAAAGTCGAAAAATTATACGTGGTCAATATAATATTAATGATGGGGCTAAATTACTCCTATTTGTAGGCCGTATCACCCGAGATAAAGGAGTGGTACACTTAGTGAGGACATTTGCCAAAATTTTAATTGACGAACCAGACACCTTTTTAATTATTGTGGGACCAGATGAGGAAGGTATCACTGTTGAATTACAATCTTTGATAAATAGAGAAAATCAACATAAGTTAATATTCACAGGTTTTACTGCGCGGCCAGAAAGTTTCATGGCCGCGGCTGATATTCTCTGTTTACCGAGCCTCAGGGAAGGATTTGGAATGGTGGCCTTAGAAGCGGCCGCTTGCGCGCTTCCTTGTGTTGGCTCAAACATTTATGGGTTGAGGGACGCTATCGCCGATAAAAAATCCGGTCTTTTAGTAGCGGTAGAAGATGAAAATGCTCTTTTAGATGGCCTCAAAACGTTAATATATGACCTGAATTTATGTGCTCGACTTGGGAATTATGGAAGATTAAGAGTTTTATCTGACTTTGATTCCCAAATTGTAGTTGGAAAGTATCTAACCTATTTCAAGGAAAGGTTAAATATCTAAAGAAACTGTGGCAGGAATTAATTATAATTTTATAAGAATCGAAGGAATTTTGTATATTTTTTTTAAGTGGCGGGGGTCGCTATGAGTAGAGTGTCCGAAAAAAATGACCGAGAAGAAATTTTTGACCTCGTCAGGAAATTTGAGAGAAAATATGGCAAGCCCCATAATTTCCAACCGGGTAAAACGGTAATTCCTCCTTCAGGAAAGTTGATAGGTCAAGAGGAGTTGGTCGCGATGGTAGACGCCTCTTTGGATGGCTGGCTTACAGCTGGGAGATATAATCGATCCTTCGAGCGTCATTTTTCGAAATTTCTTGGTGTCAAACACGTATTGACGGTGAATTCAGGTTCATCAGCAAATTTGGTTGCGTTTTCCTGCCTTACTTCTCCCAAATTAGGGCCAAGAGCAATTAAAAAAGGTGATGAGGTGATTAGTGTAGCGGCAGGGTTTCCAACAACGGTCAATCCTATCCTCCAGTTTGGCGCCATACCGGTATTTTTAGATGTAACACTCGAAAATTATAATGTTAACGTCGAGAGAGTTGAATCGGCAATCTCATCCAGAACTAAGGCTATCATGCTCGCACATACCCTTGGAAATCCTTTCAACTTAGATGTCATTACCAATCTTTGTAAGAAGTATAATTTATGGCTTATTGAGGATACATGTGACGCGCTGGGTTCCACTTATAAAAATAAAAAGGTTGGCACATTTGGCGATATCGGGACTATAAGTTTCTATCCAGCACACCATATCACAATGGGGGAAGGCGGAGCAGTTTTTACAAATAGTGATGATTTGCACGTTATAGCTGAAAGTTATCGTGATTGGGGACGTGATTGTTACTGTCAACCGGGTAAAGATAATACATGTGGCAAACGTTTTGAATGGCAGCTGGGAAATCTGCCCCTTGGTTATGACCATAAATACACATACAGTCATATTGGATACAATTTAAAAATTAGCGATATGCAGGCCGCTTGTGGTCTTGCCCAATTAAAAAAGGTTGAACAATTTGTCAAATCTCGCAGAGAGAATTTCAAATTTCTAAAGAATGCTCTTTCTGAACTTGAGGATGTACTGGTCCTTCCGAAACCTACGGAGGATAGCGACCCATCCTGGTTTGGTTTTCCTTTAACAGTAAAACATTCATCTCCGTTGAACCGTATTGAGTTGATTAGGGAGTTGGAAAAGAACAAAATTGGTTCTCGACTTTTATTTGCTGGTAATTTAACGCGGCAACCTTCAATGCTTGATCAGGAATATAAAATTCAAGGGAATCTTGATGTCACAGATACGATTATGAATAATACTTTTTGGGTTGGTATACATCCTGCACTCACAGAAGAAATGTTAGGGTTTACGGCGAGCATTTTGACAAAAATATTAAGAAAATAATCAAGTTAATCACAAAACTAAGGTGGTTTAGAGAGGGCATTTTGACTTTATGGACTTGGAATTCTGGAGAAATAAGACTGTCTTTTTGACTGGTCACACCGGTTTTAAGGGGGCATGGATGTCTTTTTGGCTGCATCAACTTGGTGCGACGGTCTTTGGATATTCTTTGTCTCCAAATACGTCGCCTAATCTTTATGAAAAATTAGAACTCGATAAAAAAATTAAATCTGTTTTTTCTGATGTTACAGACCTTGAATCTTTAAAAAAAGAGATTGATTTAGCCCGCCCAGAAATAATTTTTCATATGGCTGCCCAGCCATTAGTACAATACTCTTATCGAAATCCCTACGAGACATTTAAAACTAATGTGTTGGGGACTGTATGTTTGCTTGAGGCTGTTCGTTATTGTTCATCTGTACGTGCGGTTGTAATTGTTACTACAGACAAATGCTATCAAAATAACGAATATGTTCGTCCCTATCGAGAGAGTGATCGTCTTGGTGGAGATGATCCCTACAGCAGTAGCAAGGCATGTGCTGAACTTGTTACTGGTTCATTTCAAAAATCTTTTTTTTCGTCTGGTCTTGGTCATAAAGACACTTGCGCAATCGCTTCGGCTCGCGCTGGTAACGTCATTGGTGGTGGAGATTGGGCTGAAGATCGACTGGTACCAGATCTGATAAGGGCCATTGAAAATAAAAAAATATTAACTTTGCGTAATCCAGGCGCCATAAGGCCGTGGCAATTTGTACTTGAGCCATTAAGAGGGTACCTAATGCTTGCACAACGGTTGTGCCAAGATGGTATTAAATTTTCCGGGGGGTGGAATTTCGGTCCTGCTGAAAATGAATCGGCAACTGTGGAGTGGATTGTAAGTAAAGTTTACGAAGAACTTGGCATTACTGCAGATTGGAAAATGGCAGGAGAGCAGTATTTTGAAGAGAAAAAGATATTGCGACTTGATATTTCTAAAGCAGAGGAAATAGTTTGGAGGCCAGTTTTATCCGCAGAGGAAAGTATCAAATATACGGCAAGGTGGTATGCTAGTTATCTCTCGAGAGAAAATTTGTGTCAGATTACAAAAGAACAAATTGAACAATATGAAAAGTTGATCAAATAGAATTATTTATTTTCTGATAAGAGACTTTATTTTAAACAATTTGAATATAATTTTTTAATCTTGGTTGAAAACGTTATCAAAGATCTTGTTATTTATGATTTAGATGGAACTTTGGTCGATAGTGCTATCACTGTAACTAAAGTACTAAATTCTATGCGGAAAAAGAGACGACTGCTAAATTTAACCGTAAGCGACGTAAGAACTTTGACTTCATTGGGCGGAAAAGAATTAATTAAAAGAACTATACCAAGTTCGAATAAGGAATTTGATAAACTGTTATCTGAATTTAGATCGATGTATTCGAATTCCAAACTCGAGCAAGAAACGGTTTTCGACGAGGTGTTGGAAACTCTTGGTACTATAAAACGAAAAGGATGTAAATTATCAATATGCACCAATAAACCTAGACATTTGGCAATAAAAACAATTCAGGAATTGAAACTAAAGTCTTTCTTCGATGCAGAAATGTGTGGGGGTGATACTCAATATTTGAAGCCATCTCCAGAACCGTTGATCGAGTTAATTAAAAAATTTAATACAAAATTAGATAGTTGCTGTTTCATTGGTGATACTATCGTAGACTTTAAAGCCGCTAAAAAATGTGGGATAGACTTTATTCACTATGATAGTGGTTATGACAAAGAGTTAAGTCTTTTATACAAGCCGACAAGAATAACTAGGCACAGTGAGGCTTTACCGTATATTTTTGAAGGTCGTTGCTTCACTTATGTTAAATCAGAGGGCGAAATAAATGAAGGATGTCAATAAAAAGCCGTTAATAGTTTTAGAAATGGCAAATAATCACATGGGTGATGTAAACCATGGTAAGTCCCTGATAACAGCGCTTTCAGAAGTAGCAAAGCCTTTTGGCCTTAAATTTGATTTCGCTATTAAATATCAATTTAGACAATTGGAGACATTTATTCACCCTGAATATAAGGGGTCAGACTTAAAATTTGTGAGACGGTTTGAAGAAACTGCTCTAGGAAAATCACAATGGGATGAATTAATCCAACACGGTCGTAATAATAATTTTCTTCTTATAATTACCCCTTTTGATGAGCCGTCTGTAGAGAGAGCATTAAGCTATAATGTAGATAAACTTAAGATAGCAAGTTGTTCCCTAGCAGATTGGCCGTTACTCGAATTGGTGGCGGATGCAAAGAAGGAAGTTATATTTTCCACAGCTGGTGCCCATTTGGGATCAATTGATAATATGGTTTCTTTTTTTTCAAATCGTACCATCCCTACAACGTTGATGCATTGTGTGGGTTTATACCCCACTCCCTTTGAGCAATTGAATATTGGCCAAGTAGCTTTTTATTCAAAACGATACCCTGAAATAAGAGTAGGGTATTCAACACATGAAGATCCGTCTTTAACTGAGACCGGCGCCCTTGCATTTGCACTAGGGGCACAAGTATTTGAAAAACATGTTGCTTTAAAGACAGGGGAATATGATAAAAATGATTATTCGGCTACACCGGATCAATTAAAAGCGTGGCTTGAAACTCTGGAACGCGCAGTTACAAGTACTGGTCAAATCGACGATAAGATTAAGAACCAGGAAAATGAGATTTCGTCGCTCCGTGATTTGCAAAGAGCAATATTTGTAAAGCATGATGTGGAGGCAGGAATAAACTTATCCATAGATGACGTCTATTTTGCAATTCCGTATGCAAAAGGAGGATATGTGGCCAATGATTTTTCTAAATATTCGAAATTTGTTACAAAAAGTTCAATAAAAGCGAACCAAGCTGTCTGTGAAGAAAATTGTATTATAGAAGACTTGCGTAAGGAAATCCTTGAAGCTGTCAGCGATATCTCGTCCTTTGTAAAAAAATCTGGTGTTGTAATTCCCGAAGGTTCGGTTTTAGAAGTTTCACACCATTATGGTATAGAGCATTTTCGTAAGACAGGATTGGCGATGGCCACTATTATCAATGAGGAATATTGTAAAAAGGTTTTGGTAATGTTGCCTGGGCAGTCCCACCCGGAACAATTCCACAAGAAGAAGAAGGAAACATTTCATGTGGTATTCGGTACAGTGGATATTGAGCTTGATGGAGTATCTTCGGTTGTGAAAACAGGAGAAGTAGTAACTATTACCCCTGAGGTTAGGCATGCATTTTCAACACGAGATGGCTGTGTAATCGAAGAGATATCTTCTACTCACTATGTCGATGATTCTTATTATACTGATCCATCTATTGCCAAAAACCAGAATCGTAAAACATTTGTTAATTTTTGGATGTAGATAGTGCAGGCTTTTTCTACTTCGTCATGGGGAGGTTGAGCTCTTAATTATATCCTATCTTTCGCGGAAAACCTTTTCTAAATGGGTGTATTCATAAATGATCGATTTATACACTAATTTTTCGATATGTATTCCTTGTTATAACGATCTAAAAGGTTTGCGAAAGACTCTGAAAAGCCTTCTGGAACAATTAAACAGGAAAAAAAAAGATCAAATTCATATTGTTATTGGGCTTAATGATTGTACCTTTGATAAGGAGAAAGTTTTAAAAAGACAAAATATAAAACCGGGTGTTTTAATAAGTTTTTTTGAAACGCAGAAATACCTTGATTATGACTCTTCAATTACATTTTTACTCTCCAAGGTTAGTAGTAAATTTTGTTTAATAGTTGGTTGTGGTGAGAGGGCTTTACCAGGTTTGTCCAACGCGCTTCTGACGTTTGAAAATAATAATACCGATTTTGGTCTTCTGCCGGTTTGCATCGAAGGGCAGGGGAGTAATTCGGCAAGACTGGAACTGGGGGGTGTGTGGTGTCCAGCACAACCCGGGATCTTCAATAAGGTACTTTCGGGTCATATCTTCAGAACATTAAATCTTCAAGGTATCTGTGGTATTGAGCAGTTTGTGGCATATGAGTGGGCGCATGTTGAGATTGCACTGAACGTCCAAGGGAAAAGTGCCTCAGGTTCAGTGTCTTATTCACGGCCGGTAATTTCGAGGCCGCACACAGATAGGGGTTGGTGGACGAAAACAGATATTTTCAAGCAATATATTGAATATTGCGATTTATTAATAAAGTACGGTGAAAAATATCCAAACCTGTCATTCGTAAAAGAGGAATTGGAAAAAGCATACTCGATACGCTTAGCGTTAATGATTTTGCAAGTTAAAGGTAATGGATTACGCGAGGCTCCTTTGTTCTTAATCCAATGGATTAAAAAATATTGCACAAATAGAATGTATTATTTTTTTATCAAGCTTGTATTGATTGCACCAAATAATGCAGCGAGGCGCTTAATGAAACTTGCAAATTGCTTAATTAAACTGAAAGCCTATTTTAGATAAGCATAATATGTTTTTAATTTTTAATTTAATTGCGATTAACATTGTTATTAATCAAAAAGAATTTTGAACTGGTTTTGATAACTATATTTAGTGACGGCCTCTACCCCATTTTTCGCAATTCTTTCAGCCTCTTCATCGTCAAGTGATCTAATGATGTACGGAATTTCATCAATGCTGGGATATAATAAAATATCCTTCCCAATCTCAAATATATATTCTAACCCAATATTATAAAAACTGATTTGGCAGGCACCTAAAGCGGCAATTTCTATGTGCCGTGCCTTAAACTGTTCGAATAATTTTCCAGATTTCAAATTTCGTGCTATTGATAACGGACGCTTTATTAAATGTCGCAAATCCCATTGAACGGAATTACTAAGGTTTAAAGAAATTTTCGAGCGACCAATTATGTCAAGAAATTTATTGGGGTTCAGTGGTCCGTTAGGCCAGCCATTGCCATAACAAGCAACGTCTATTCCAGCTTTATTTATTTGGTCTATAACAAAATGTCGATAATCATTGCGGGCTCCAACGAAGGAAATATCAATGTCCCTCTCTGAAAAAGGTCGCTTCGCTAAAATAGTTTTTTCTGCGTTATACCCAAATGGAAAAAACCTAACTTTTTTTGAAATGTGGTTTTGATATCTCCATCTAAATCTTGGGTCACTAGTGGTGAACCAATCACAATAAGTTTGATATGTCGCAACCAAATCCTGACGCCAAGTATCATCGAGATAAAAAATTCCTACATCAGCATTTTTTTTGATATTTCGAAATGCGGTTGGGCTAATAACGCCTAAAAACGGAATATAAAGAACTTTTGGACGAGGATTGTCAGGTAAAGATGAAATATAGTTTGTTAATTTTTTAACGCCAGACGGTTGGTAAACATCAATGAAAATCGTATCCGGGTAGACAGATCTAAGCGATTTATAAATTGTTTCATACTCATAGGAGACGCCGTTGCTTTCTTTATTATAGGCATATTTTGCAGCTGCACATATGATTGGACCATTATTCATTTTCTATTTATCATGTCATTTAAAGGTAATTTTATTCCAAATATATCGGTAGGATTGACTCCGCCAGATTAATTTTTTCATTATAAAACAAAACATATAGGTTCCGACTGTTCGAGCTGAGCGCCATTTACGAAGCCCCAATAATGAAAGCAGCTTTAATCTCATGTGCTTAAATCGATAGCTTGCAGCGTAAATTGATTCAACCTCAAACTTTCCTTTTTTTACCATATAATTCAGTAAATTTCGAAAGTCCAAGGTACTGACCGCTTGGCTGTTTTGTGTTGAATGGAACCGATAACGTATTAAAGGTCTAAACACCCAAACAATTTCTCCAAGTGTAACAGTTTGGCTTAAAGCTACGACGTCAGAATATTTTCCTCCAATCCTACTATCAAATGATATTATTTTTAGAATTTCGGATTTAAACATGTATCCACATAAAGGAGGAGAGGCCAACGGTCCAATCTCCATGTAAGGCTTCAGTAAATCTCCCCTATTTTTAATAATTTTGATTCCCTGCCTATGTCGCATTAGTGTGCCCCACGCCCTTTTCTGATCTTTTAAAATTAGAGCATTACAGCCGACCGCCACGATGTTGGCTCGGCTTTTAAAGATATTCAAAACTGTTTCGTGATAATTTGGCAGTAATTCATCGTCATCGTGGAAAAGAACACAAAACTCTGTCTCACCAACATAGTTATCTTGAATATATTTGGTATGACGATCTGAAGCGAAATCTTCCGGAGTGGGAATGAGGGTTAGGTTCTCCTCATATTTTTTCAGGAACGGTTCCAAAATGATTTTATTAAGTTCTTTAAAGTGCGCAGAAGAGCTGTTGTCTGATATAATTACCAATTCAAAGGGACGCGTTTGCTCGAAAACAGTATGCAGTAATATCTTTAAATATTTCGGACGATCACGAGTTGAAATAATTAGCGTTGTTTGGGCCATTGAACTGAGTTACTGAACTCTTGGTTATTTAATTCAGGTTATATTATTCTATTGTTGTCCGATTCGCTTTAAAGAAATTGTAAGTACCGGAATTAGTCTTTTTACTATTTGGAATCCAATATGCTCTCAACAACAATTTCCAATAATATTTTTTCATACCTAGCTGATATTGGCGTAGAATGTGTGTTTTTGGTTCCGGGCGGCGGCAATATGTTTTTAATTGACGCTGTGGGTGCAGAACCAAGAATAAAGTTTATAGCAACACATCATGAACAATCGGCAGTAATTGCCGCGGAATATTATAGTCGTAAAACGGGAAAATTAGGTGTTGCTTTGGTGACTACTGGACCGGGAAGTACGAATGCCGTGACCGGTATTGCTGGGGCCTGGTTCGATTCCGTACCGGTCTTGGTACTGGCAGGGCAGGTGAAGGTTGCTGACTACAATGTTGAAGGTAGGCTCCGTCAACGGGGTCCTCAAGAGATTGATCTAGTTTCGATGGTCAAGAAAATAACTAAAATGGCAAAAACTTGTTTTTGTGTAGAAGAAGTACAAAACGACTTGGACACGGCAATAAAATTGGCACAATCTGGAAGATGCGGGCCTGTGGTCTTAGAAATTCCACTTGACGTTCAGTCAACAGTCTTTGATTGGCATAATTTAAAAATTTCAGATAATCAAAAAATTGCCAATTCCTCAGAGGACGTAGCCGATATGGAAGCAATTGAGTCGGAATGCTTGTGGTTTTCTAATGTGCTTAAAGAAGCAGAACGTCCACTGATTATTGTTGGTTCCGGCGTAAAAACATCAAAACAAAATGAAGTACTTAAACAATTAATATCTCTAAAGCGTATTCCAGTTTCTTTGACCTGGCCAACAACTGATTTTTTATCTTTTGACAATGCGTTAAATGCTGGTCGATTTGGCATTGTTGCAAAACGACATGCAAATTTTATCATACAAAAAAGTGATGTGATATTGGTGCTAGGTAGTAGACTAGATAATATTCAGACCGCGTTTAATTTAGATGTTTTTGGAAAAAATGCGCAGGTTATTATTGTTGATGTAGACTTGGCAGAGCTCGAAAAAATGCCAGACAGGTTCCACAAAATTCAAGCCGACCTGAGGGATTTTATACCATTGCTTGCTTCAGTTATGAGTAAGGATAAAGTGCCAAAATCGCGTGAGAGCTGGCTTAAAGAAATTGCCAACTTGCGAGATAGGTTTGAAAGCGAAACATTTAAAAGTAGTTCTCAAGAAAGAGGGCGCATCAGCATATATGATTTTGTTAATATTCTATCAGATAGTTTTTCGGGTGGTGAAATTGTAGTTACGGGAAGTTCGGGGTTAGCTATTGAAGTTTTTTATACACATTTTAGAAATCGAGAGGGGCAGTGGATAGGTTTAACAACGGGCTTAGGCGCTATGGGCTATGGCTTGCCAGCGCTTCTTGGGGTGGCAGCAGCAACAAATAAAAAAGTTTATTTGTTTGAGAGTGATGGAAGTCTGATGATGAATTTACAGGAATTACAATCTTTAAAAACCTTGAATGTTCCTGTAACAATTTTCCTACAAAATAACGATGGTTATGCATCGATACGTGCCACCCAAGAAAACTATTTCGAGGGCCGGTTTGTAGGGACTGGTCCGACCTCCAAATTAGAAATACCCTCAATCAAAAAGGTAGCTCTTGGCTTTGGCTTTGAATACATGGCAATTACTAACCTAAAAGATATTAAAAATAATATTTCGAAGGCGTTAAAAGCTAATGGTCTTTTAATTTGCGAAGTATTTTTAAAACGAGATGAGAAGTTAATGCCCAAATGTAGTGTAATTAGAACTAGCGATAATCAACTTTTATCCGCACCTCTTGAGGATATGAGCCCTTTATTGGAACTTGATGATATAAAGGGGATCATGGGTGGCAAAGTTGATAAGATGTCTCTGAGAATTCGCGCCAAAGATAATTAAAAAAAATTTTAGATGCTTAAACATTTTAAGCTGATTCTATAAATGGTTTTATTGATTGAAAGGTATAATTCTGTTAGGAACTTCAGCATTAATAATGCTAAGGTTAATTTGAAAATTTTATAATTTATCAAAGAGTTAGGTGATTATGTCTGCTACAGAAGCATTGATGTTTGATAAATCTCTTACAGCTGGAGAGGCTAGGAAACGTGGTGATCTAAGGAAACGAAAGCCGTATATAGCCGATAAACTAGCGGCAATTGCGGATATGGAAGAGGCTGGCGAGATTAGTCCGATTATTCGGTTGGAGAAGAGCTATCTATGTAACTTTCAGTGTACACACTGTTCTGCTGAATACTACATGGACCGGGATCTTAAGAAAAAAGAAACCATTGATGACCGACCAAAGATTGATATGGAGGCAGTCAAAGAGCTTTCGCGACAAGCAGACGAACTAGGATTGGCGCGTTTTGTCATAACCGGAGGTGAACCCTTGGTTATGAGAGATTTTGATGAAGTGGTGGCAGCAATTGACCCCGATAAGCACTATGTCATCACAGATACTAATGGGTGGTTTCTGGACGAAGTGCGGGCCTTTCATTTGAAGTCCATTGGAGTTGAAAAAGTTCAAATGTCACTGGATAGCTTTATTGAAGAAGAACACGATTCATTTCGTAATAAAAAGGGCTCGTATCAACGGGTAATGAGAGGAATAGATGCCTGTGCAGCTTCGGGATTGAACTTGATCCTCTCTACTTGTTTGATAAATGGACGTGCAAAAACAAAAGAGTTTAGGGACCTCTGCCAATATTGCACCGATCGTGGAGTAGGCTTATACGTTTCCTATGCAAAACCAGTCGGATCAGCCACAGATCATCCTGAATTTGTAATTGATAAGGAGGATGCTGATATTCTAAGAGAAATGGAAAAAGAATTCCTTGTTTTCTCTCACATGACGCCGTCGTACGGATCATATAAAGGCTGTATAACTGTAAAAGGTATTATAACGGTTACCTCGACGGGGGAAATTACTCCATGTCCATATATCGACATGTCATTTGGAAATGTTATGCAAACCCCACTCAAAGAAATATTGGCAAGAGGAATGAAAAATCCCTGGACGGGTCCCCACCGACCAGATTGTTTAATAGGAGAAGATCCTGCTTTTATAAAACTTCATCAAACTGTCACCGCCAAGCATAAGTTACTTCCTGTTCCTTATGGGGAAGGGTTTAAAGACGACGATTCCCTTGACCGAATTGCCTAGTATACCGGAACTTAGAAATGGTGAGTAAAGAAATTTCTTTTGACTCATATGGTCGCCTTGAACCCCACGCATCAATTACGACACCGGTGCATTTAAAGTCTAGAAACTACTTCAAGTTTCCAGAATTGAATTTTGATCCTGGCGCTAATTACAAAATGATTAGCGCGGTACTAGACATACCAATTTCGGAAGAATCCTTTGTCTCAGAAGTCAACCAGCTTATGGAAAACAGCATTAGTAGTTTAAGGCCTGACAACCATCAGAATATCATCGCAATACCTTTTTTTACACCAAAACTTCTTGAAAGTGATATCGGACAAGTTATGGAGGATGTCCTGATACCGACAGTCGGAGCTTCATATAAAAATAGATTTCCAGAATATGAATTTAAGAACGAGTTTCCTCATTCTTTATCGGGGCATTTAAAATCAATCTCTGGTTTGGGACATGATAGACTAGAAGGTGCTTTGAAATCGGGGCCTGTAATAGGAATTTGTTTTTTTATTTTGAGGGAATACTCCATTCACGCAGCGCGTGAACAAATAAAACTTTTGGGCGAGGAATTTGGTCTTGCTGGTGCAATAGACCTTAGTTCGGCTTTTGTAGCGCAGCCAGATTTGCTGTTCCACAAGGGTCACTATCCTCCAATGATTTGGATGTCAGGTTGCCAGACATCTTGGGAACATGCGAACTTCCATTATGAAGCCTATGGCTACAATTTAATGTTTAATCGTAGGGTCCACTATGATCAAGTTGCTGAATATTGGTCACATGGAATTACCTGTTTTAAGAGTTTGTAAGTCTTATGCGTGATCGCTGCATACTCTGTGCAGGTGAACTGGATACCCCTTTAACCCTAGATAATATGCCAGCAAGTGCGCAGGGTTTTACAACTACTTCTGCAGAGGCATTGAGAGCATCGGCAGCGATGAATGTGTTCGCTTGCCAAAGTTGCGGTTTAATTCAGTATTTAGGTCCTTTAGTTCCGTATTACAAGGAGGTTATCAGGTCAACCAGACTGTCAAAACCAATGCTTCAGTTTCGTAGAGGACAATTTTCAAAAATAGTCGAAAAGAAAAATATTAAAAGTGTCTTTGAACTTGGAGTCGGTGCCGGTGAATACTTAGATATTTTCAAAAAAGATGGTGTTAATACTTTTGGTATCGAGGGCTCTGCGCAACTAGCAAATCATGCCCGGACAACGGGCCATTCGGTGTATGATGGATTTCTTCCAAAAACCAATTTAAAAAATCAAATTGGAGGTACCCAATTTGATCTCGTCACGTCATTTAATTTTATTGAGCATTTACCAGATCCTAGAGCAACTCTGCAATGTTTGATTGATCTTTTAAAACCTGGTGGTTATGCGATACTAGAAGTACCTAATTTTAACATGATTGCTGAATTTAAATTATTCAACGAGTTTATACCAGATCACCGCAGTTATTTCACCAAAAATACTTTTCAATTACTATTGTCTATAACCGGATTTGAAATATTATCCATAGAATCGATCTGGGATGATTATATTTTATCTGCAACGGCAAAAAAAAGAGAGCCCGTAAACTGGGACCCTTACTTGGAGGCCAGGTCTTCTTTATCGGTGGATATCGAAGAATTTTTCGGAGATTCACCAAAAGCCGAAAACGCCATTTGGAGCGCTGGTCATCAAAGCTTGGCGACTATTTCTAATCTTGAATTAGGAGGGCTGATATCCTGCATTATCGATTCATCGCCTAAAAAACAATCGCGCTATGCGCCGGCAAGTGGCATTCCTATTGTAGCTCCGGATATTCTTGCAGAAGGACAAATCAAGAAGGTTTTACTTTCAGCAGCCGGATTTAACCCCGAGATAAAACGTTCTATAAAAAATAATTATGATCGTTCTATCAAACTGGGTTTTTTGAATAAAGGGAAAGTAGAGGTTGAGTGAAAAAGATATTGATGTAGGTCTTGTTCGAAACTGGTTTGATAAAATCGACGCAAGAAAGGGCATTGGGAAGGAGCTTTTTTTGGCTATTTCTCAAATGACACCATCTTTAAATGTGGATTTGATTATTAAATCTCCAGATAATAAGTCAACATTACTTACTTGGCGTGACGATACTTATTATGGACCTGGTTGGCACGTTCCCGGGGGTATAATTCGCTTTAAAGAAAAGATGATTGAAAGGGTTCATAAAGTAGCCACTGTTGAATTTGATCGAGAATTATTGAAAGTTGAAGGGCCTATTGGCTATCATGAAATGTTTAATACAACGAGAGATATTAGAGGGCATTTTGTGTCTTTTGTTTTCTCAGTAAAATTCAAAAAACCACCAAATATAAAATCAAAGGTGACTTCAGAACCCTTTAACGGTGGTTGGCGTTGGTTTGAAGAATGTCCGGAAAACCTGATAAACAACCAATCTGTGTTGCGAAAATATATTTAGAACTTTCGATTGTGCATTATGAACACATGTAACTCTAATTTATTCGATAAATATTCTTGGTCGTTTTTTGATAGACACGAGGGACTAGGTGCTGTCGGAATGGGTTTAGAGAATAAAAACATTTTTATTACCGGAGCGACAGGCTTATTCGGAACATGGCTTTTATCCTTTATTGATTGGTGTCATTCGAAGCAAATTTCCGAGCCACAAGTTACTGCCCTGGTAAGACGAGATATCCTGAAAAAAAGAAACTATTTGACTTCGGTCATAGGCAACATACACGACTTTCCATTTCCCAAAATTAAATTTGATCGTCTTATTAATTTGGCCGCACCTTCTGCCCGTGACACTTATAACGGGATGACTGATCTTCAAAAGTTAGATCAACTTTATCACGGAACCAGGAATATTTTGAACTTTGCATCACAAAATGTAGATGGCCGAAGTATCTTCACTAGTTCGGGTGCAATTTACGGGGGGTTTTCGGCTCTTCAACAGGAACCTATAACGGAACTAAATAGGTTCGCACCGCTTTTTTCATCTGACCAGATTGGTTTAGGGTTGGGAAAACGAATAGGGGAATTTTTAGTGGCAGACTACGTACGTAATGGGACAGTGGACGCCTGCATTGCAAGATGTTTTAGTTTTGTGGGTCCTGGGTTGCCAACAAACCTACATTATGCGATTGGTAATTTCATCTCAGATGCGGTTTTTCAAAAAGACCTCATAATAAATGGTGACGGAACACCCGTCCGCTCTTTTATGCATTTGGGAGATGCCCTTTACTGGATTTTAGTAATACTGGAAAGTGGCAAGGCAGGGGACGATTATAATGTAGGATCCGAGGAAGCAATTTCTATTTCTAACCTTGCCCTAATGGTTCGCGACTGTGTAAACCCGAGCATAAAAATTGACATTAAAGGGAATAATAATACTTCACCAGGAAATCCTATTAATCATTTCTATGTCCCTGACGTCTCTAAAGCTAAAAAGACCTTGGGGTTAAAACAATCGATAATGCTATACAAAGCGATAATGGAATTCGGCGATTTTTTAAGAGAAAGTGACCTTAAATTATAAAATACTAGGTTACCCAAGTTTTCCATGGTGCCTCATTTTCCTGCCACATCTCCTCTAAAACAATTTTATCACGTAGCGTATCCATTGGTCTCCAAAAACCGTTGTGTTTATATGCCATTAACTGAGAATTTTGCGCCAGAGTTCTTAAAGGGAATTCTTCCCATACTGTGTCGTCTCCTTCTATGAGGTCGATAGTGCTTGGTTCAAGGATAAAAAATCCTCCATTTATCCAGCTACTATCACCGGCAGGTTTTTCAAGGAAACTTTTAACTTCGGTTTCTTCTATTCTAAGTGCACCAAAACGTCCTGGGGGTTGCACTGCTGTAACTGTTGCTTCTCGTTTGTGATTTGAGTGAAACTTTTGCAAGTCAGTAATATCTACGTTACTTAATCCGTCTCCATAAGTCATCAAGAAGGTATCATTTATATGTTTTTTTACCCGTTTTATGCGGCCTCCGGTTTGTGTTTCTGGACCGGTATCTATAAGGGTGACATTCCAATTTTCTGAAGATTTTTTTATGGTCGTTTTTTTTGAGGTTGCCAAATTAATTGTAAAATCATCAACATGACGGTGATAATTATCAAAGAACTCTTTGATCATATATCCCTTGTACCCACAACAAATTATGAAATCATTTAACCCATGATTTGAAAGTAATTTCATTATATGCCAGAGTATAGGTTTGCCGCCAATCTCAACCATTGGCTTTGGCATTGCAGCGGTTTCTTCGCTTAGGCGAGTACCTAGGCCACCGGCAAGTATCACAGCTTTCAAAATTTTCTCCTGTAATAGTAAAACTTTTACCTATTATTCTGTTGTTTTAAATAAATTTACAACCGTTCTCAGTTATTAGGCCGGTTATAAATTCACTAGGTGTAACATCAAATGCTGGATTTTCTGCTTTAGTTTCATCCGGACAAATTTGGACTTTTTCTAATTCACCATTTCCATTCAAACCTTGTATATGTGTCACTTCATTCATTGGTCGATATTCTATAGGGATTTCAGAAACGCCATCATGGAGTGTTTCGTCTATTGTTGAAGAGGGAAGAGCAACATAAAAGGGCACTTCATTAGCTTTTGCGGCCAATGCCTTTAAGTAAGTTCCTATTTTATTGCATACGTCACCGTTTCTAGTAGTTCGATCAGAACCGACAATACACATGTCTACCAAACCGCGCTGCATCAAATGTCCGCCCGCATTATCAACTATTAGAGTATGGGGGATTTTGTTATGCTTTAGCTCCCAAGTCGTCAAGGCGGCCCCTTGGTTTCGGGGGCGCGTTTCATCCACCCAAACCTCAATGGGGATATTTTTTTCACATGCTACATAAATTGGTGCGGTGGCTGTCCCAATATCAACCGTGGCAAGCCAACCCGCATTACAATGCGTTAAAATACGTACTGGGCTCTGATCTGATTTTTGAACATAAATTTCCTCTATTATTTTTGCTCCGTGTTCTCCTATAAGACGATTGATTGAGATATCTTCTGCGGCCATCAAGTCTGCAAGTTTCATAGCGGCGACAGCACGTTTTGCCTCTGGGGTAGGTCTCAAATGGTCCTCCATTCTTTTAACCGCCCACGTTAAATTAACTGCAGTTGGTCTTGCAGAATTTAGTAATTCTCTTGCAGAATTTAAATTCTTATCACTACTATCTTCTGACATGGCAATTGCCATACCATAGGCGGCGGTTACACCTATCAGAGGCGCACCACGAACCCACATATCCCGTATTGAAACCACCACTTCAGATAATGAGTTCAGGCCTACTATCGCAAATTCGTGTGGTAACCATCGTTGATCAATGATCTTGATCTCACCTGTAGAATTATCTCTCCAGATAGATTGGAAGTGTTTGCCGTCGACCAACATTATATTCGTTACCTAATATTAATAAAATTATTTCCAGGATATCATCTATCGATTATTTGTTTTCGTCAAAGTCAGTTCATCTAATCTTTTAATCAGTAATTAATAAAATATGATATTTAAGTGTTTTATTGGCGCGCAACATGAGGGTGTAAAATGTCTAAAGTGAAGCTTGGTGTAATTGGTGGTTCGGGGATATACGAAATTGACGGGGTTCATGACGGACAATGGAAAAGTGTAGAAACACCATTTGGACGTCCATCTGATGAAATTTACACAGGGGTGTTAAATGATGTGGATGTTGCCTTTATTCCACGCCATGGTCGGGGCCATGTTCATAATCCTAGTAATGTCCCCTATCTTGCTAATGTTTGTGCTTTGAAAATACTTGGAGTTACAGACGTTATTGCATTATCAGCGTGTGGAAGCCTTAAAGAAGATTTAAAGCCCGGAGACTTTGTGTTGGTGGATCAATATATTGATAACACTTACAAGCGAGAAAAAACCTTTTTCAGTCGAGAGTGTGTGGCGCATGTTAGCTTAGCGGATCCAGTGTGCAATAGAATGGTAGAATTTTGCAAGGAAGCAATGGAAAACCTACAATTAAATTATCATCCTACTGGAACTTATATAACGATGGAGGGTCCTCAATTTTCAACAAAGGCTGAGTCTCAATTATATAGAGAAAAATGGGGATGTGACGTAATCGGAATGACAAACATGCCGGAGGCAAAGCTCGCTAGAGAAGCGGAAATTTGCTACGCTTCTGTCGCAATGGTCACAGACTTTGATTGTTGGCACCCCGATCATGAGAACGTAGAAGTAGCGGATATTATTACTACGCTATCCCGAAATGCCTCCGCGGCAAAAAATCTCATAATTGAGGTTACAAAAAATTTATCGGAAAAACGGGAAAAATGTGAGCATGGCTGTGACCATGCCCTTGAGTATGCAATTATCACTAACCGGTCAAATATTTCACTTGAGGAACAGAAAATTTTGAACCCAATAGCTGGTCGCCTTTTCAAAAGAAATAGTTAAACCTCACCAAGGATTAAAAATGAATTTAAGCCAATTTATTCGTACCATACCCGATTTTCCTGAGCCGGGTATTATGTTTCGTGATGTTACTACCCTTTTCGGAAATCCGAACGCATTCCAAACTATGATTTTGTCGTTCGAAGAAGTATGGAAAGGTCAAAATATTGACTATATTGCTGGCATCGATGCCCGGGGTTTTATAATTGGTGGTGCATTAGCTCATCATCTTGGTGTGGGTTTTGTCCCTGTACGTAAAAAAGGTAAATTGCCCTATAAGACGATAGAAGAAAATTATGACCTGGAGTATGGAACTGCAACACTGGAGTTACATACTGATGCAGTTTCCGCAGGGTCAAAGGTTTTAGTGGTTGACGATTTAATTGCAACTGGGGGTACAGCAATCGCGGCAATTACGTTATTAAAAAAGTTGCAAGCTATACTAGTTGGCTGTGCATTTTTAGTGGATCTGCCGGACTTAGAGGGATCTAAAAAAATAATTGAAATGGGAATAGAAGTTAGATCACTCTGTGCGTTTGATGGTGAATAGATTTGAATGCACCCACGTTGGGTATAGGCTATTTTAATAGAAACGTCTGGAAAAATATTGAGGCTACAGGGATATGTTTTTTGAAAATCTTTGGCGTGATGAAGACGTTAACACAATCCTTAAAGAAGGGGAGAAGAGCCTTCTACATATAGATTTGATATATCGAGTTTACTCTTCTCGTTTGATTGGCAGGATCCCTGATTTAGTAATGCATGGAGGGGGTAACACTTCCTGTAAAAGTAAGGCAAAAAATTTGTTTGGTGAAGAAGTTGATGTTTTGTTTGTGAAAGGGTCAGGTTGGGATCTAGGCTCAATAGAAGCCCCGGGTTTGCCGGCGGTGAAGCTAGCACCTTTATTGAGGCTGCGGGAGCTTAGCACTCTTTCAGATGAGGACATGGTCAATGTCCAGAGAGCTAACCTAGTTGATTCGTCGTCGCCTAATCCGTCTATTGAAACATTATTGCATGCTTTTTTGCCCCATAAATTTATTGATCACACTCATTCCACTCCATTTCTTTCATTAGCAAATTTGCCGAATTCAGAATCAGTTTTAAAAGAAATATTCGGAGATAAATTCGCCATCGTTCCTTACGTGATGCCAGGTTTTGATCTCGCGAAAGCGGCAGCTAAGGTCTATGAAAAAAACCCAAATATAGAAGGTCTATTACTAGCAAAACATGGTCACTTTACTTGGGGTTCTACTGCGAAAGAATCATATGATAGAGTTATTGACCAGAACAACCTTTTAGAGGAGTGGTTGGTCCGTCGCCGCGTTAGCAGAGGGGTTAAAAGCGGCCGTGTGGAGAAGGACCAAGTTCTAAATTTTCTTCTAACGTTACGTGGTGTGCTTTCGGATCAAGCGGCGGCGGGTGCCACTCCTCCCGTTCTACATTTAATTGATAGTTTGGATGTGCTTGAATTTTTAGAGCGCGACGACGTTATAGCCCTTTCAAAATCTGGAGTTGCAACGCCGGATCATGTGGTCCGTATCAAAGCGCACCCGTTGTTAATTAAAAGAAATCAAATAGAAAATAGTCGAGGCGCATTAATTGAAAAAATAAAAGATTATATCAAAAACTATAAAAAGTATTTTGAGCGTTATTCCGGGTTAGACCAAGTGCCAAAAACAATGCTTTCTCCTTTGCCTAATTTAATTTGGGCTCAGGGGGTTGGTCTTATAGGAATTGGTTCCAACAAAAAAAATGCAAAAGTAATCACCGACTTGGCACAACAAAATATTAGAGTTATGGCAGATGGTGCTGATGCTGGGGGCTTTAAGCCGGTTAAGGCGAACGAGCTTTTTGATATGGAATATTGGTCGCTTGAACAAGCTAAGTTGGGGAAGTCTACGCCACCGATTTTGCAGGGGCGTGTGGTAATTATCACTGGAGCCGCTGGAACAATTGGAACAAGTATAGCTGAAAAGTTTCATTTAAATGGTGCGGACGTTTTACTCGTTGATAAAGATAGGAGTGCTCTCGAAAATACTTTAGAAAATTTTGATCAGGAGGTCTCCGCATTTGCAGTTGATCTTACAAAGCCCGATGCAGCGTCTAAGGTTGTCCATTTTGCAATTTCAAAATTTGGTGGAATTGACGTGCTGGTTTCAAACGCGGGGAACGCACTCCAGTCAGGTATCGCTGAAATAAATGAAAGCCAGCTGAAAGATAGTTTCGAACTTAATTTCTTTGCGCATTTCAGATTGGCCCAAGAGGTTTACAAGGTCTTTAAGAAACAATCTTTCGGTGGCCAAATGCTTTTTAATGTTTCAAAACAAGCGGTGAACCCGGGTAAAAACTTTGGTGCTTACGGATTACCTAAAGCCGCACTTTTTTTTCTTGTGCGCCAACTCGCATTAGAATTTGGTGAAGATGGTGTAAGGGTAAACGGGGTAAACGCAGATCGTATCAGGTCGGGAATGTTAAACGATGACGTAATCAAAGAACGGGCAAAGGCGAGAGGTGTTGATGAAAAAACTTATCTTTCAGGTAATCTCTTGAACAAGGAAGTGGAGGCGGAACATGTAGCCCAAGCGTTCCTTTCCTTGGTTCTTAGTGAACGGACAACTGGCCATGTTATGACGGTTGATGGCGGAAATATGGAGGCGGCGTTGAGATGAAACTATTGCCATTATAGAATGTGGATAATAAATCTGGCGCGCACAGTATGGCATAAAAAATTGGAGTTTTCCCAATGGTTTCTATCTTTCCAGTAATTTTAGCAGGCGGGGTTGGCATGCGCCTTTGGCCTGTTTCTCGCGAGAGTATGCCAAAACAATTTGTTTCTTTAGTGGGAAAGAGAAGCCTTTTTCAAGAGTCTGTGTTACGATTGAAAGGGCAAGACTTGCAATCTTCGAAAGTTATCACATCATCAAACTATCGTTTCCTTGTTTCAAAACAACTTAAAGAAATTTGTTCGGACGCTGATGTGTATCTAGAACCAGTGGGCAAGAATACTGCGCCCGCGATAATCGCTGCCGCTCAACTATCTGAGGAGAGGGATCCAGGTTCTTTAATGTTAGTTGCGCCGTCGGATCATTATATACCTGACGTGAAGGCCTTTCATGAAAGTATATTGGAAGCGAAAAATGCGGCAAAACTTGGCGATATCATTACGTTTGGAGTCCGACCAACTCGGCCAGAGACGGGCTATGGGTATATAGAGAGAGGCGATGACCGAATAGGACTTTGCCGAAAGGTAATCAATTTTATTGAAAAGCCAAACGCTCAAACCGCACAGAAGATGTTGGACAGCGGGGACTTTCTTTGGAACGCAGGGATCTTTTTATTTAGGGCAGATGTTATGCTTTCTCTGGCAGAAAAATATCAACCTGACATGACATCGGCTGTAAAACTCTCTGTCCAGAATGGAGAATCCGACTTGGATTTTTTCAGATTTGAATCAAAGTCGTGGGGAGGCATCGGAGAAGTTTCGATTGATTATGGAATCATGGAAAAAGCAG
>CEUN01059687.1_pt1 | contig 28943 bp, 28 predicted proteins | sample 361501 | NCBI WGS metagenome assembly CEUN01 (sample SAMEA2622801, study PRJEB7988) | marine metagenome | biome: marine biome (ENVO:00000447); feature: marine epipelagic mixed layer (ENVO:xxxxxxxxx); material: "saline water (ENVO:00002010), including plankton (ENVO:xxxxxxxx)" | depth 120 m | reverse complement strand
CGGCAACGGCAACGACACGATCGCCAACGACGACATGGAAGGCCTGATGGCCGCCCTGAACGATTGTAAAAGTTTCGATCGGCAGCTGGCGGCCTGACGGAGACGTCACCCGTCGCAGATCGACGAACGGCCGGCGTCTCCCAGCGCCGGCCGATTCATTTTCAGGTCTCTGTTATCAGGGGCTTAAGCGGCGTTTTGGCGGCACAACAGCTTTGCCGCCCATCCGCGCGACATACCAGGCTACAAAGTTGCGGGTGCCGTACTCACGCTCGGAGTATCGGCCAGGCCGATAGCGCCGGGAATTCACGCCAAGCTGGTTGTCGTTGATGATCTTGGTATCCTCGATTGTCGTGACATCCCACATCCAGATCACCTTATCGATGTCGTAGTCCCTGCCCTCTTCGGCATCCTCGCGGACCAGCCATGTCACCACGACCTCCGTGTGTTTTTCGCTGACCGGCGTAAAGCGGAACAGCGTGGCGTGATCGTTGGCGAGGTAGACGTAGAAGAGCGGGCCGAAAATCAGCAGCGTCTCACCCTTGTCCCACTCCTTGAGATCACCCATCAGCGGCGCGACCGGCTGGCCATCCTCCGAGAGCGTCCAGGACCCTTCACGGATCGGCTGGCGGAAAGCGCCAATGGGCTGCTCGGACTCCAGAAGATCACCCCACAGGCGAAAGTCGCGCGCCGCAACGCCCTTGGCCTCCCATTCCTCAACCCAGGCATTGACCAGAGCGGCGCGCTTCTCGGGTTCGCGGTCCCCGTCGTTCACATAGGCATTGACTACCGTGTACTCAGGGTGAGCCGGCGCGCAGTGGTAACATTCGCGGAAGTTCTCCACGGCGAGCTTCCAGTTGGCGTCGGTCGGATAGGTCTCGCGATGGATCGCCTTGGTGTCGGCCAGACGATACGGCACGGCGTAGGGGCCGAAGGCCTCGAACACCTCGTCGAGATCGGCCAGCGTATCATCATCGGCGAGGTTGATGAAGATCAGCCCTTCCCAAACACGAACCCGGCATGCGTTCAGCGGCCATTGTTTTTTGTCGAAGTCATCGGCCATCAGGGGAGCACGGATCAACGCGCCTTGGAGATCGAAGACCCAGGCGTGATAGGGGCAGGTCAGGGTGCGGACGTTGCCCTTGGGCTCCAGACAGATGCGGCTGCCGCGATGGCGGCAGACGTTGAAGAAAGCCCTGATCTCACTGTCGCGGCCACGGATCACGATGATCGATTCACCGGCAATCTCATAGAGCACGTAGTCACCGGGCTTGGGCAGCGCGGAGACATGCTCGACGAACAGCCACTGCGGTTCGACGATGCGATCGAGTTCGATCTCGAAAATCCCGCGGTCCGTATAGAATGGTTGCTCAAGTGACATGTCCGGCGTGTGGCGGTCGAGCAGGTCATCGAGTGACATGTCTTCATGACGAGTCATCACGAAACTCCTCTAGGTTCCGATGAAACTGTCATGCGACAGACCATCAGTCGTCAATACAAATGACAGGTGAAATCAGCCCGACAACCGCTCCAGATACCAACTTGTGAGGGTGGACGAGCCGCCTTCCTGGGGAGCGTAAGGGCCGGGCTCATAACGGCTCGAATTCACGCCCTTCTGGTTGTCGTTGATGATTCTGGTGTCCTCGATCGTGGTCACATCCCACATCCACTTGAGACGATCGAGATCATAGTCCTGGCCCTCTGCCGCATCGGCTTTCACATGCCATGTCACCACGACCTCCGAGAACTCGGGCGTCACGGGCGTGAACCGGAACATGCAGAGGTGGTCGGCGCAGAGATAGGCATGGCTCAGCGGACCGAAGGTGAAGGCGGTCTCGCCGCCGTCCCAGTGCTTCACGTCACCCAGCAGCGGCGCGACGGCCTTGCCGTCTTCCGACAGGGTCACATAGCCATCACGGATCGGCTGACGCCAGTAGCCGTGGGGCTGGCGGATGCTCTTGCCTGCACCGTAGTCAGTGCCGACCGGGTGGCCCAGCGCACGAGTCGTTTCTTCCCAGGCGCTGATGGTAGCGTCGTAGCTGCCGCGCTCACGGTCCTCGGCTTTCACATAGGCGTTCACCATCGTGTATTCGGGGTGCGAGGGCGAGCAGTGGTAACACTCCATGAAGTTGTCGACCACGAGCTTCCAGTTGGCATCGGTCGGATAGACCTCTCGATGCACGATCCGGGTGTCATCGATGCGGTGAAGGGCCGCGTACTGATCCAGATCGCTGGCGATTTCCGCGAAATCCAGGATTCCCTCGTCGTCTTCCTTGGCCAGACAAATGAAGATCAGGCCGTGAGACGCACGCACCTGACAGGCATGAAGTGGGAACTTCGATTTGTCGAAATCCGCGGGCATGCCACGCGCGGCAATGAGCTTGCCGCGCAGATCGAAGACCCAGGCATGATAGGGACAGGTCAGCGTCTTGGCGTTGCCCTGCTGCTCAAGACAGATATGGCTGCCGCGATGACGGCAGACGTTGAAGAAGGCTCTGACCTCACCGTCACGGCCGCGGATGAGAATGATCGACTCATCGGCGATGTTGTAGAGCAGATAATCGCCAGCGTTGGGGATCTCCGAGACATGAGCGACATAGAGCCACTGCTTGTTGACAATCTTCTGCATGTCGCGCTTGAAGATCTCGGGATCACGGTAGAACGGCTGCTCCAGCGTGAATCCGGCCTGCTGGCGTGCGATCAGTTCTTCCACAGACACAGGGTTGGCGGTAGCCTGCATGGGCGTCTCCATCACGTCAAAACCATCGGGAACCATGGGATTATGCTCGATCCACCGATTTCTGGGAACCGAGATTCATTCATGGCTCCGATTAAATGAGGTTGGAACGGAGACGTTACGGCAGTCATCCTGTGCGCCTTGCCGGGGAGCCACCGATGAACGACTGGGATGACGATCTACCGTTTGGGCTGCCGTTCACGCTGGAGGAGTACGAGCAGCGCATAGCCCGGACGAAAGCCGCCATGGCCGAGGCCGGGATCGATCTGCTGATGGTGACGAGCCCGGAGAACATCTACTGGCTCACCGGCTACCGGACGACGGGATACTACGTCTATCAGATCTTCCTGTTGCCGCTCGACGGCACGCCCCAGTTCGTGACCAGCAAGCTGGAGCACGAATGTGTCCGGGCACTCAGCTGGATCAAGACCGGGCTCACCGTTTTCATGGGCGAAGACGAGGTCGCCAAAACCCTGGAGGGCTTCGACGCCACAGAAGCCAGGATCGAACGCATCGGCTACGAGGAGCGGGGTTTCTGGTTGCCGCCGCGCATTCTGGATGCGGTGCGCGGACGGTGGGGCAACACGGCGACGGTCGCTGCCGGACATGTTCTGGAAGACCTGCGGCGCATCAAGTCACCGGCCGAAATCAGCTGTCTGCGTGAAGCCGCGCGCATCGCATCGGTCGGGATGCGCGCTGGCCTTCAGGCCGTGGCGCCGGGCCGCACCGAAAATGAGGTCGCCGGAGATGTCTATCAGGCGCTGATGGCCGAAGGCGGTGAGCACCCGGCGGGCGGGCCCTATGTCGTGACGGGCCCGCGTGCGGCCATCACACACATGCTGCCCGAACGGGCCGTGATCGAACCGGGCCATGCGGTCTATTTTGAGGTCGGCGGCTGCTACAAGCGCTACTCCGGATCCAACATGCGCATGGCCCATGTCGGCCCGCCGGGCAACGAGGCGGCCCATCGCGCGGCAACCTCGATTGAAGCGCTGGATGCGATGCTCGAGACCATCAAACCGGGCGCGACCTCCCAGGATATCGACCGGGCCGGACGCAGCGTGATGGCACGAGGCGGAACCACAGAGGAATTCCGCCATCGCGCCGGATACTCCATGGGTGTTGCCTTCGCACCGGGCTGGGGCGAAGGGCTGGTGAACGACATCGCCGAAGGCAACGAACGTCCCCTTGAACCGGGTATGGCCTTTCACCTGGTGCCGATGGCCGGGTTCCGGGGAGAGGGTAACATGGGCTTCAGCGAAACCGTGCTGGTGTCCACCGACGGCTGCGAGGTGCTGACCGATGTGCCACGCGAGCTACACATCGTGTCCGCCGGCTAGAAGAGAGAAATGACGTGACGTTTGATCTGGCCGACAACGAGATTCTGAACTTTGCCTATGGCTCGAATCTGGCCCTGGACTAAGTCCACGAGCAGTGCCCGTAGGCGCGAGCCGTGATGCTTGCGCAACTGCCGAACTACGAGATCCAGCTCCGCCGTTATTCCACCAACATGAAGGGCGGTATCAGCACAATCATCGAAACCCCCGGCGCGCTGGTCCATGGCGCCATCTATGCCATTCGACGAACCGAACTGGACACGATGGATCAGCTGGAAAACGTCAACAAAGGTCTCTACCTCCGCCAAACATTCTGTGTGCTGGGCGAAGACCAGACCTGGCACCTGGCCGACTTCTACCGCGTGGCACAACCGGCCGGGCCCTCTCCTCCCGCGGCATCCTATCTTGCCCTGATGCTGCAGGGTGCGGCGGAACACGAACTGCCCGCGGACTACATCGCCGGCCTCAGGGCTCTGGCGCCTGCTCCGAAGCTTCGATGTCGAGCGCCGGCACGTTGACGCCGGCCGGCGGCCAGGCCGGCGGGCCCGGTGCAATCACAATAGAGCGTTCCTCAGCCTCAGCGATCTGATCATCGCTGAGGCCCTTGCGCAGGTCCTGTGCGAACTGGTGCGACCGGATATAGTCGAGCCCCGGACCGGTGTTCGAAAGCGCCACAAGCGCCCAGGCATAGGCCTCAACGGGATCGCCCTCGACTCCGTCGCCGGTGGCGTAAAGGAGCGCGATGTCCTGCTGCGCGCCAAGCAGACCCCAGCGCGCGGCATCGATGGTCTGATCGAAGACCGTGACGCCCTCCGGGCGGACGTAGTTCACGCTTGCGTTCGTGCCGGCCAGAACGAACATCGCATCGGCCGAACCAGCCTCTGACGCCCGCACGATCAGCGGTGCCTTGAAGTTGCTCACGAAGAAGACGCCCCAGCCCTCGCTGCCCATGGCAGCCAGCGACCAGATCGATGCCGGTTCCTTGAAACGGCCACCGATCAGATACCAGTCTGCGGCGGTCTGCTGGTTGGGAATCGCGAGCCTGCCGAAGCGGTACATGTCGCCCATCAGTTTGGCCGCCTGTGGCACCTCGGCCTCGGCCAGTGGCAGGAGAACGGCTTCAACCTCGTCATAGCGACCTTCACGAATCAGCATGCGCGCCTCGGTCACACCGGGCGGATCGAGTTCGACATAGGGGCCGGGCCATGTCTGATCACCATAACCCCAATCCGGCGTGATCGTGATGCCCCAGATGTCCGGTGGCACACCCTCGACGGCGAAGGACACGCCGTCGCGCACGCGAACAAGACGCTGCTCCGATCCCGGCCAGCCGAGCCAGGCCTCGGTCATCAAACCATAGACCCATTTTGCCATAGGGCTCAGAGATGCGAGAGTTTCGTCCTCGGCCAGGGGTTCTGTGAAGACGGGCGGCGGCCCGATCATGAGGCTGGCCAGCGACGCCACAAGCTCGACACGCGCCGCTAGGTCACTCCATGGCTGGGTCATGATGATCTGGACCTGATCGAGGCCCTGGTCACCGGGAATCAGAATGACACTGATGGCGCTGCCCGTGTCCGATTGTCCGACCACGACGGGTCCGATGTAGGGATCGTCGATCTCGACGAACCCCTCCGCCGAGAACAGATCGCTCGACGCCACCGTGTCGATCACGATCTGTCCGTCGACCGGGAGCGAATCGGCCCGGCTTTCCGACCGCCAGATGAGGAAGCAACAGGCCAGACAAGTCGCATACAGACCGTTTCTGGCTTGGCCGGTGACGGTTCGATGGATCAGCGCTGAAAACGACATGGCGGGATCATGGAACGGTGCGGACGGCGAAAACAAGGCAAATGCAAGGGAGTCACCGATTGTCGTGCGATTCTTGTCAGGCGGGCACCACCGCCGGAGGTCAAAAAAACGGCAGGAATTCGGACTCCTGTTGACATCTTGGCCGCTCAAATGCGACTTGTCTGCGCGGTTCCGTAAGAAGTCAGAACGACCGGCGGGCCACTTTCCTCAGGCTAAAGGGCGGGACACCAGCAACAGATGACCGATACAGGGCACAACCGTTCGGCTGGCGCGAACGAACCTCTCGTTCGCTTTGAAAATGTACAAAAGACCTACGATGGCGAGATTCTGGTCGTGAAAGACCTCAATCTTGACGTCGAGCGCGGAGAGTTTCTCACGCTGCTCGGCCCGTCCGGGTCCGGCAAGACCACCACGCTGATGATGCTGGCGGGCTTCGAATCAGCGACCCACGGCGATATCACGCTGGACGGCCGTTCACTGATGTCGGTGCCACCGCACAAGCGTGACATCGGCATGGTCTTCCAGAATTACGCTCTCTTCCCGCATATGACGGTGCACGAGAACCTCGCGTTCCCGCTGCAGTGTCATGGCGTCGACAAGAACCAGCGGGAAGCCAAGATCGGCAAGGTGCTGGAGATGGTCGAACTGACTGGCTTCGAGCGACGCCGTCCTGCTCAGCTTTCAGGCGGCCAGCAGCAACGTGTGGCCTTGGCCCGAGCCCTCGTGTTCGAACCCCGCATCGTCCTAATGGACGAGCCGCTGGGTGCTCTTGACAAGAAGCTCCGTGAGCAGATGCAGCTCGAGATGAAGCACATACACGAAAATGTCGGTCTGACTTTTGTCTACGTGACTCACGATCAGAGTGAAGCGCTGACTATGTCGAACCGAATTGCCGTGTTTGACGACGGCGTTATCCAGCAGCTCGATGGCCCTGAAGAACTCTACGAACACCCGCAGAATGCGTTCGTCGCGCAATTCATTGGCGAAAACAACCGTCTGACCGGCACAATCAAGGACGTTTCTGGTGAATATTGTCAGGTCGAGCTACCCAGCGGGGATACCGTCAAAGCCTTGGCCGTCAACATCAGTGGGGTCGGCGATACAACTACTCTTTCGTTGCGCCCGGAAGCCATCGTCTTAGATGCGACAGACGGCGACGGCTGCGACGATATTTACACGGCAACGATCCGGGAAAGCATTTACATGGGTGACCATGTACGGGTTCGTGTTTCGGCCTGCGGCAACGATGACTTCGTCATCAAGGTGCCGCGCGGTGCCGGCGGACGCACGATGAATCCGGGTGAGGAAATCAAAATCGGCTGGCGGTCCCAGGACTGCCGGGCGTTGGATGCCGCCTGACAACAAGGGCGGTGCAGGCAGCCGCGGGGCGGCAGCTTGTGACTTGTATGATGGCCGAGGGCGCGGCAAGCTTCCGAGGTCAGAAGTACAACAACAGCAAACCTTCAAGGGAGACAATCACATGAAGGGTATTTTGAGCGTTTCAGCGGCGGCCCTGTCGGGCGTGGCGCTGGTCGGTCTGACGGCGATTTCGCCGGCCCAGGCCGAAGACACGATTACTGCCGCCTCATGGGGTGGCGCTTATACGGCCAGCCAGCGCGAGGCTTATTACAAGCCTGCGGCCAAGGAAATCGACATGACCGTGCTGGAAGATGAGTGGGGCGGGACGCTCGCGGAAATCCGCGTGCAGGTCGATACCGGCGAATACAAGTGGCACGTGATCGACGGTGAGTCGGGAACCGCCATGGCCGGCTGTGACGAAGGCGTCCTTGCCGAACTGGACTGGGATATGCTTGGCGGTCAGGATCGTTTTCTTCCTGGCGCCGCGCATGATTGCGCAGTCGGTACTATTTCCTGGGCAACGATCTATGCCTATAACGGGGACACCTTCTCAGGTGATAATGCTCCGACGACCATGGCCGACTTCTTCGACACGGAGACCTATCCCGGCAAACGTGGCCTCTATGCCGGCTCGCCCGCCGCGAGCATCGAGATGGCTCTAGTTGCCGACGGCGTGCCGACCGGTGAAGTCTACTCCTACCTGGAAGAGAACGAGGACGAGGCCCTCGATCGCGCCTTCGCCAAGCTCGACTCCATCCGCGATGACATTATCTGGTGGGAAACCGGTGCCATGGCTCCCCAGCTTCTGGCTGACGGCGAAGTCGCCATGACCACTGCCTGGAACGGCCGCATCTACAACGCCGTTGTCAACGAAGGCAAAAACTTCGTCATCGTCTGGGACGGCCAGATCATTGACTACGATCTCTGGTTCATCCCGGCTGGTCATCCCGAGTATGACCTCGGCATGAAGTTCATCGAGTACGCAAGCCGTCCGGAAGTCATGGCTCGCCAGTCGCAGTACATCTCGTATGGTCCCACGACCAACGAAGCTGCTGAGCTGATCGATCCAGACATCCTGCAGCATCTGCCGACGGCTCCGGCGAACCTGTCGAATGCCATGTGGAGCGACACCATTTGGTGGGCGGACCACGAGGAAGAGCTCACCGAGCGCTTCCAGGTCTGGCGTTCGCAGTAAGACCTTGTTTGGAACGGGGGATGTCTTTGGCATCCCCCGCCTCCAACCCCTGATTTTATCGACACGACGACGAGAGCACTGAGGCAATGGCATCCACGGCTGACACTGATGTGATGATGGCCGCCGATGGCGTGCCCCTGAAGATCAAACTCCGCCGCGCAGAGCGCATGCGGAAGGTCTGGGCGCTAGCCCTTGTGGCTCCCCTCTTCCTCTTCATCCTGGGCGCGTTCATCGTGCCGATAGCCTGGCTACTCATGCAGTCGGTGCAGGACAAGGAAGTTCCCGAATTTCTGAGCGATACCGCCGAAGCCTTCCAGGCCTGGGACGGCGAAGGTTACCCGCCCGCTGAAGCGATGCTGATCTTCGCCCAGGAGCTTGCCGACGCCGAACGCGGTGAGTTCGGGCGGGTTTCCAAGCGGCTGAACTACGACATCAGTGGCTTCAAATCGATGCTCAAGAAGACCGCGCGCAACGCCGATGAGCTGGCACTGCTGACGCCCGATACGATCTTTGAGGGCTTCGTTGATGTCGACGATGACTGGGAAGACCCGCTTTACTGGGTCGCGATCAAGAACGCATCGTCGAACTTCACCGACTACTACCTGCTCTGGGCGCTGGACCTGCAGCGTGACGGCTCGGGCGACATCGTCAGCGTCGACGAAGGCCGGGCGGTCTACTTCGAGGTTCTGATCCGCACGGTTGAAATCAGCTTTGCCGTCACGGTGCTCTGCTTCGCGCTGGGCCTTCCGATCGGCTATCTGCTGGCCACCCTGCCGCCGAGCAAGGGCAACCTGCTCCTGATCCTCGTGCTGCTGCCATTCTGGACCTCCCTTCTGGTGCGGACGACCTCATGGCTGGTTCTGTTGCAGAATCAGGGTCTGGTGAACGACCTGGCAATATGGATCGGGCTGTGGAACGAACCGCAGGAGCTGATCCGCAACCGCTTCGGCGTCTATGTCGCCATGGTCCACATCCTACTGCCCTTCATGGTTCTGCCGATGTACTCAGTCATGAAGACCATCAACCCCTGGCACATGCGTGCGGCCGCCTCGCTTGGCGCACCGGGCTGGAAGGCCTTCCTGAAGGTCTACTTCCCGCAGTGTCTGCCGGGTGTGGGCGCAGGCACGCTGCTGGTTTTCATCCTGTCACTGGGCTACTACATCACCCCGGCGCTGGTCGGCGGGCCTGAAGACCAGATGATCAGCTACTGGATCGTGCAGAACATGAACGCGGCCAACTGGGGCCTGGGTGCGGCGCTCTCCGTCGTCCTGCTGGTCCTGACCATGGTGATGTTCTTCATCTACAACCGCTTTGTCGGCATCGACAATCTGAAGGTGAACTGAGATGGCGCTTCCTTCCTACGCCACCCCACTCGACAAGGCCTGGTACTATTCATTCCGGGTGATCTGCGCCCTGATTTTCGCGTTCCTGATCATCCCGATCTTCGTGATCATCCCGCTCAGCTTCAATTCCGAGCCGTACTTCACTTATCCGATGCCGGGCTTCTCGTTCCGCTGGTACGCCGAGTTCTTCAACAGTCAGCAGTGGATTCTGGGCCTCAAGAACAGCATCATCGTGGGTGTCTTCGCCACACTTGTGGCGACCGTTCTGGGCACACTTGCCGCGCTTGGCCTGAATCGGGCGGAGTATCCCGGCAAGTCCGCGATCATGGCGGTGCTGATCTCACCGATCATCGTGCCGATCGTGATCACGGCCGCGGGCATGTTCTACTTCTATGCCTTCATCGGCCTGACCGGCACGCTGGCGGGCCTCGTGTTCGCACACGCCACAATCGGTGTGCCCTTCGTGGTCATCACCGTCTCGGCGACGCTGGCCGGTTTCGACAACAACCTGGTCCGCGCCGGCGCCAGCCTGGGTGCCGATCCGGTCAAGGTGTTCTTCAAGGTCACCATGCCGCTGATTCTGCCGGGCATCGTGTCGGGTGGCCTGTTTGCCTTCATCACGTCGTGGGACGAGCTGGTCATCGCGATCTTCCTCGCCACGACCGAAGAGCACACCCTGCCCCGCCGCATGTGGTCGGGCATCCGTGAGCTTCTGTCGCCGACCATCATGGCGGTCGCGACCCTGCTGATCCTGACTTCCATCGCGCTGATGGTCACCATGGAGCTGCTGCGTCGCCGTACCGAGCGTTTGCGCGGCATCCGCAACTAAGTCGAACCACATCACGAAATACCAAGCCGCGGACCCTGTCTGGTCCGCGGCTTTCTCTTGGAGCCTGAACCATGAGTGATCTCAAAGACATGCTTGTCATCGAAAATGGCGAGCGCGTGAATCCCACCTTTTCTACCGCCGAGATGACGGCGAGACTGACAAAGTTGCGCGCGCACATGACCGCAGACAACATCGATGCCGTCGTATTCACGTCGATGCACAACATCCACTACTACAGCGACTTCCTGTACTGCTCCTTCGGGCGGCCCTATGCGCTGGTCGTCACACAGGACCGCGCCACGACGGTCGCCGCCAACATCGACTACGGCCAGCCCGGCCGCCGCAGCGGCGACAACCTGACCTACACCGACTGGCGCCGCGACAACTACTTCCGTGCGGTCCGGCAGCTGTTGGGCAACGCCCGCAGCGTCGGCGTGGAGTACGACCACATCAACGTCGAGAACCTCAACAAGATGAAGGGCGCCCTGCCAGATGCCAGCTTCAGCAACATCGCGCCCGCCGCGATGGGCATGCGCATGGTGAAGTCCGACGAGGAGATCGCCCTGATCGAAAGCGCGACCGCGATTGCCGATATCGGCGGCGAGGCCTGTGCCGCCGCGGTGGCTCCCGGGGTCGCCGAGCACGAGGTCGCGATTGCCGGGACCGATGCGATGGTCCGTGAAATCGCCCGCCGTCACCCCGACAGCGAACTGCGCGACACCTGGGTCTGGTTCCAGTCCGGCATCAACACCGACGGCGCCCACAATCCAGTTACGACACGCCAGATGCAGGCTGGTGACATTCTGTCACTCAACTGCTTCCCCATGGTGGCGGGTTACTACGTCGCACTGGAACGCACAATGTTCTGCGAACACGCCAGCGACGAACACCTGCGCTACTGGGAGATCAACTGCGATGTTTATCACCACGGGTTGAGCCTGATCAAGCCGGGCGCGCGTTGCTGCGACATCGCGCACGAGCTCAACGACATCTATGCCAGCTATCAGGTGCTCGACAAGCGCACCTTTGGCTACGGCCACAGCTTCGGCATCCTGTCCCATTACTACGGACGCGAAGCAGGACTGGAGCTGCGTGAAGACATCGAGACCGTGCTGGAGCCCAACATGGTGATCTCGATCGAACCGATGATCACCATTGAAGAGGGGCGCCCCGGCGCCGGCGGCTACCGTGAACACGACATCCTTGTCGTGACCGAAGACGGTGCCCGCAACATCACCGGATTTCCGGTCGGTCCCGAAAAGAACATCATCAAGGCCTGACAGCCCGGTGTTCAGACCACCGGTTCGTCGTAGCGATCCGCCGCAGCCGGAACATCACCGGCCAGGGCCGCTTCGACGCGCTCGTTGGGCCAGGACTGCGGATGGACGGACTCATAGGCACGGCTGGCGCGCATGACCAGATCTTCGCGGTACTTCGCGGCGACGATCTGCAGGCCCACAGGCAAGCCACCCGGAGTCAGGCCACAGGGGACCGAGGCGCCGGGCTGCCCGGTCAGGTTGAACGGCACGGTAAAGGGTGTGGCGTGGTTCCAGCGGTGCAGACCCTGGCTGTGATAGGGCGTGTCGACCAAGGGTGCTGTGGTCGGAAGTGTCGGTGTCAGAAGCAGATCCCACTCCTGATGGAAGTGGTTCAGCAACGTTCCCAGACGATCGCGATGCACGATGGACGCCTGCAACTGCGGGACTGTCACCGCAAGGCCACGTTCGGCGACCGTTCGGAAGCGGGGGTCGAGCAGATCGTGACGCTCTTCGGGAATCGCCCGCAGAATCGACGCGAAGCCGGCCAGCCAATGGGCTGTCATCGCCTCTTCCAGCGGTTCGAAGACAGAGCCGGGGTCATCGACCTCGGCCCCCAACTCCACAAATTTCTGTGCGGCAGCGTCCGTAAGCACCCTCACCTCGTCATCGATCACGGCGCGGCCCAGGCCCGGTGCATAGGCGACCTTTAGCCCCCGCACACCCTCCTCTGAGGCCGTCGTCCAGTCGCGATCATCATGCGGCAGGGCATACCAGTCATCGGCATCAGGCAACGCCAGCGTGTTCAGCATCAGCGCGGCATCATCGACCGAGCGTGTCATGGGTCCTTCGGTCGAGGTCATGCAGAAGATACCCTCACGCGGATGATCCGGGACCCGGCCAAAGGTCGGTTTCAGGCCGTAGAGCCCGGAATAGCTGCAGGGAATGCGGACCGATCCGCCCCCGTCATTGCCGAGAGCCAGATGCCCGATCCCGGCGGCAAGTGACGCCGCCGCTCCGCCGGAACTGCCGCCCGGGCTGTGCGCCAGGTTCCAGGGATTGCGCGTGAAGCCGAAGAGCGGGCCATCGGTGATCCCCTTCCAGCCGCACTCCGGGCTGGTCGTCTTGCCCAGAAACACACAGCCGGCCTCGCGCAACCTGGCCACCGTGGGCGCATCGATATCGCAAGGACTGTCGTCGGTCGTGGCCGACCCGTTGCGCAAAGGACGGCCCATCTGCGGGATCAGATCCTTGATCGTGACGGTGACACCATCGAGCGGTCCCAGCGGTTCTCCTTTGGCCCAGCGGGCCTCCGAGGCCCAGGCTTCAACACGTGCGGTTTCGTGATCCTGAGTCATGAATGCGTTGATCTTCGGCTCGGCAGCCTCGAGACGCTCAAGATGGGCCGACGCGGCCTCAACAGGGGACAGGGAACGATCTCTGTAGCGCCTCAGAGCTTCGTGGGCGCTCATGTAGCAAAGATCGAGATCGGTCATCGCGAAGTCCTCATCCTGATTGCCCCTATCATGCGCCGAAACGGGATCGATGCCAGCGCCAGGCGTCGGCGATCTGATCGTCGATGCCGCGTTTCGGACACCAGCCGAGGTCTCGTTCGGCCGCCGCATTGGAACACACGAGAACAGGCGGATCACCCTCGCGCCGTGCGACGGTCTGGGTCGGGATGGCTTGGCCGGTCACGGAGCGTGCCGCATCGACAATCTCCCGAACCGAGGTTCCCGTGCCCGTGCCCAGATTGAACAGACCGTCAGAGGCACCCGCCTGTAGCCGGTGCAGGGCTGCCACATGAGCCAGCGCCAGATCGGAGACGTGAATGTAATCGCGGAGACAGGTGCCGTCCGGTGTGTCGTAGTCATCACCGAAGATCGCAATTGAGGACCGGCGGCCCAGGGCAACATCCAGCACGATAGGAATGAGATGGGTCTCCGGCTCGTGATGTTCGCCTACCTCACCATCGGGGTCGGCGCCTGCGGCATTGAAGTAGCGCAACGCGGTCCAGGCAAGCCCGGAACGGGCCAGGGCATGCTCGATGGCAAGCTTGGTTTCACCGTACGGATTGATCGGACTGGTCACCGTTGACTCGCGGATCGGCACTTCGGCGGGCACGCCGTAGACCGCCGCTGTGCTGGAAAAAACGATCGCCGGCACGCCACCGCGTTTCATGGCGTCCAGCAGGGCGAGCGAACCTTCGACATTGTTGCGCCGGTAACGTTCCGGTTCGCTTACGGAGTCCCCGACAATGCTCAACGCGGCAAAATGTAGCACTGCGGCCGGGCGGTGCCCGGCGATTACAGCATCGAGACGACCACGGTCGAGGATATCGCCCTCTTCCAGAGGTCCCCAGCGCACGAGGTCGCGGTGACCGGACGTCAGATTGTCATAGACGACGGGCTTGAAGCCGGCAGCATCCAGTGCCTTGCAGGCATGGCTTCCGACATATCCGGCTCCGCCCGTCACCAGGATCGTGTCCGTCACAAGCACCTCTCCGAAACTCTACCGGCGTTGTATACTCGCGATGACAACACATTTCAGAACAAAAAGGAGCGCCACCATGGCCCTGAAGACAACCGTGAAAGAGATGGTTGCCGCCGCGAATGAGGAAATCCGCTCGATCGACGTGGAGGAAATCAAGACCCTGCTGCAGGACGACGGTGTCCAGATTGTCGACATCCGGGATGTGCGGGAGCTCGATCGCGAAGGCATGATTCCCGGTGCGCTTCATGCACCGCGCGGCATGCTGGAGTTCTGGGTCGATCCCCAAAGCCCCTACCACAAGGAGGTTTTTGCCAGCGGCAAGACCTTTGTCTTCTATTGCGCCTCGGCTTGGCGCTCGGCGCTGGCGACCAAGGCCGTCCAGGACATGGGGCTTGAGCCTGTGGCAGACATCAAGGGCGGCTTCTCGGCCTGGAAGGAGGCCGGAGGCGACATCGTCGAACGACCTTCGAGGAAGAAAGACTAGCTCTTGCGCCGACGGCTGGTGATGCTCGCCTTGCGGGCCTTGGACGATTCCTCCCAGGCTTCCAGAAAGGCCAGATGATCGGGCTCCAAGAGGCCCTTGCCTTGGGCGTGCTGGATCATGTGCGCTGCACCGCCATCGCCTTCAACCTCAAAGATCAACGGGCCGTTGGCCGAGATCGAGATGTCCCAGCCCTGGATCCACAGGGCCGGGAAGGTTGCGGCGGCGGCAAGGCAGGTTTCCCTTACCGCCTCCCACTCCGGCAGTTTGAACCCGACCAACTGGGCGCCTGTCTCCGGGTGCTCATTGACTTCCTTGGTGTGAATGGAGATGCCGCTGACCACGCGCGTGATCTCGCCGGTGAGCGGATCGACCGCGCCCAGCATGTTGCCGGAACGCCAGAAGTTGTCAGCAATGGTGGTGATGACACGAATCTTCCAGGTGGCACGGTGCAGATGCGGCTCGCCGTCCTGCATGCGGACAAGAATCCGGCAGCCAGTGATGCCGCTGCCACAGACAGGCTCGAGGTCCGGATGGGTCACGATCCGCTCCTGGAAAATGTAACCGCGCTCCCGATAGCGTGCGATCTCCTTTACGAACTGCTCGACTGGAACTCTGCGTCCATCGGCTGAGATCAGGCAGTCGTTGTAAGGCTCGTACCCCTCGATCGAGGCCACGCCGCTGCTGCCGGTGCCTTCGACAGGCTTCGAGAAGAACGGGAAGCTCGCACCCTGACGCAACCAATCGGCGACAGCCGCACCGTCGGACAACTGCGCCGCCTGGGCATAGCGGCGAAACGGGTGGTAGACGGCCAGAACATCCGGCACGGGCAGTTCCTGACCCTTCATCGCCGACAGAAACAGGAGCTTGTCGGTCGTGACGCCAAGCCACTCCCGCTCAAGAGTCTTGTTGCGCATCATCGCACGCAGGCGGTCGCCCATGAACTCCCGGCGCTGCTCCGGCGTGAACCGCTTCGCGTCGTAGAGCCCCATCATGAAGTACTCGTAGGGCTTCAGGCGGCCGGGCCAACGCCAGGCCCGCATGATGTCACGGACCACACCCCAGGTGCCGCCCTCATGGTGTTCACGGGCACCACGCAGCCACTCCGTGATCTCCATCGGTTTCGGGATCGGCTTGGGATCGAGAAAGGGCTCTGTCATGGCTGCGGTCCTGGATTCCCTGTCATGCACCCGGTTTATATCATGACAGCTCCGCCAAAAGACAAAGCCCGCGGCAACCAATCGGTCACCGCGGGCTCTGTTACACGGTCACTTCGTGACCGGCATCACATCACGCATGCAGGTCTTGCGCGATGCGGAAGCGCTTGGGCGGATCGTCATCACTCATGCTGAGCATGGTGGTGATGACCAGCGTGCCGGAGTCCGATGAGGTGATGAACCAGGTGGCCAGCAGGAACGTGGCCGGTGTCGCCATGATCCAGTTCAGCCAGGCCCACCTCGTGACCTGGTCGATGGTGCCATAAAGCGCGCCCGGCAGGTTCCAGTTGCGGACCAGGTCGGCAATGCCGGCCGTGCCGACGCCACCGGCCGCGTTCATCTCCATGTACATCGCGGTATCACCGAAGATGCACAGCCAGAAGAAAGCGACTGTGGTCGGGACAAACATCACACCCACCATGAACTCACGGATCGTGCGACCACGGCTGATACGGGCAATGAACATGCCCACGAAGGGTGCCCAGGAAATCCACCAGACCCAGTAGAAGATGGTCCAGCCACCCTGCCAGGCGGCATCACCGGGGGAGTTGACGGTCTGGAAGCCCATGGGAATGGCATTCCACAGGTAGTCACCCGCGATGCTCACGAAGAAACCCATCAGCCAGCCGAACGGACCGCCGAACAGGAAGAAGGCGAGCAGTACAACACTGAGCCAGATGTTCCATTCGGAGATGATCCGGATGCCGTTGCCAACACCGGAGACGGCCGACAGCGTGGCCTCCAGCGAGGCGTGAAGTCAGGATGGTTCAGACACACCAAGAGCGTGATATGCCCCCCGGTCTTGCGACGGTCATGTCCGATGAACGAACCGCAACTTGTCTGCCCCACTCCCCACGGCACCCAGTCAACACCACCCGGCCGAAGCCTGAACAGGACCAAATCAGTACCAAAAACAGATCACTGCATCGCAATCAGGTGAACTAGTCTTATAACGACACAACTGTTGATCGTTTTCAGACATGTCCGACGCCACGATGGCCGGTGAACATCACAACGATCCCGCCGATGATCATGGCTGCACCGACAATTTGCAGGAACGAGAGTCGTTCCTTGAAGACGAAGAAGGAAACGACCAGCGTGATCACGATCGTGCCTGCCACCACCGTGGGTATGACGAGGTTAGCCGGCAGCGGTTTGATACCGCCCACTCCACCGAAGATATAGAAATAGCAGACCTCCGCGATGCCGATGCACAGGCCCGCAACCACGGCCCAGCCGTAGGCCGAGCCGCTGAGACGGAGGCTATGGCCGCCCTGAAACGTCAGGAAGGCGAGAAACACTGTGGTCGAGGCCATCGCACCCATCTGGAGGCAATAGGTGGCGAGCACCGTGCTGGTCGCCGTCTCCGGCATGTGATCGCCTGAGACCTTCACAAAAAGGTTGTAGCCGGCATAGGCCAGCGTCACGACGGTGAGCAGCAAGATGGCCATTGAACACTCCCTTGACCCAAACAGGACCTGAGTGTGGACCGGGGTGGCCTGGAAGGCCAATCATCCGCTGACCAGCCCGGCGATTGATGCAACTGTCCAGGCACACCATCTCCTGACTCGTCACCATCAGGAGGGCACCATGGCCAGGCATCACACCGGCGGCTGCATGTGCGGCAAGGTAAGGTTCGAAGTTTCCGGCGCGCTGCGTGAGGTCATCGCCTGCCATTGCCGTGAGTGTCAGCGAGCCAGCAGCAACCATGTCACGGCGACGGCCACCCAGCCGGGAAGCCTGAAGATCGTCGAAGACGTCGTTCTGGCCTAGTACTGCCACGGCGGCACACTCAACCTTGGATTCTGCAGGATGTGCGGCTCCACACTGTTCTTCGATCACGGACCCGACCATCCCACCGGAATCGCTGCAGGCGCTTTCGATGAGGATCCCAGCGTCCGCGTTTCTGTTCACATCTACACAGACGAAGTGGGATCCTGGTACCGCATCCCGGAACTGGAAGAAGACCGACGCGACACCGACACCCGGAAACAGACCAGTTGGCACGATCTGGCCTGGTTCGATTGAGCGGACAACAGCCGCCTCACGCGAAGAAGCTCTCCGCCGCCAGGCCCAGGGCCAGCACGATCAGCAACGTTCCGAGCAGGCGATCAACCAGAACGCCGTTGCGCCGCAGCCATGCCAGCACGCCGGAACCGGTGAAGATCAGAGCCACGATCATGTACCAGCCCACATCGATCACACCGGCGGTGCCTGCGACAAGAATCTTGTCGCCCCAGCTCCCTGCCACGCCCACAAAGGGGCTGAACAATGCCAGGAAGAACGCTGCAATCTTCGGGTTGAGGAAAGCGATGGCGAAACCTTCGGCAAAGCCGCGCGCGCCGCGCGGGGACGGCGCATGCTCCGCAGCGCCTTCAATGGGCCGCAGGCTTGCCCGCCACAGAGACACACCAATTGCAAGGAGCAACAGCGCGCCAGCCCAGGCCGCCACTGTGTGAAGCGGCGGCCAGGCCAGCATCAGCAGCGCCAGCCCCGTCACAGCCGCAAAGGCGTAGAAGGTGATACCCAGACCATGGCCCAGGGCGACCATCACGCCCTGCATGCGGCCGCCTGCCGTGACATTGCGCACCACCACCACAAGGCTTGGCCCTGGTGACATCGCTCCCACGGCGCATACCAGCGCAATCTGCAGCCAAACGTGAAAGTCCATGAACTGTTCCGAAATGTCCTGATGTGGCTTACGCCACGGCCGTATCGTCGTCACCCTCGATGATGGCGACGGCCCGGGTCCAGCCGGTTGAGGCGGCGCGGATCTTCACCGGAAAGCAAGAGACGGTGAAACCGTGCGCCGGCAAGGCCTCGAGATTGTGCAGTTTCTCGAGATGGTAGTAGCCGATATCGCACCCCGCCTTGTGGCCTTCCCAGATTAGTGAAGCATCACCGGTGTCGGCATACTTCTGGGCCGTATGAACGGTCATCCCTTCACCTTTTATCAGAGATTGGGGTTCACTGTCGTGGGCGCAATGCCCGATGCCGATGGTTTCGGCATGCACGACATCCAGATGGCAAAGAGAATCCGGCCGATCAATCGGTGAGAGACGAATCCCCTGAAGTGATCGTATCCTCAGTCGTGAACACCCAACGGAGACACAGGGCACCGATGGCCAGGGAAATCCGGCTCAACGCCTTCGATATGAACTGCGCGGTGCACCAGTCGACCGGACTGTGGCGTCACCCGCGCGACACATCGACGGCCTACAACACGCTGGGCTACTGGCAGGCTTTGGCGCGCGAATTGGAACGCGGTCTGTTCGACGGGCTGTTCCTGGCCGATGTCGTGGGGGTTTATGACGTCTATGGCGGCAGTGCAGAAGCGGCCCTGCGCAGCGGCGCGCAGGTGCCGATCAACGATCCGATGCTGATCGTTCCCGCGATGGCGGCCGAGACGCGGCATCTGGGCTTCGGCGTCACCGCCAACCTCTCGTTCGAGCCGCCCTACACCTTTGCCCGGCGCATGACGACTCTGGACCACCTGACGGAGGGCCGGGTCGGCTGGAACATCGTGACCGGCTATCTCGACAGCGGGGCCAGGGCGACGGGCAAGGTCAAACAAACCGCCCATGACACCCGCTACGAGATCGCAGCGGAGTATCTCGAGCTGGTCTACAAACTCTGGGAGGGCTGCTGGGAGGACGATGCGGTCACGCTGGACCGCGAGACCGGCACATATGTCGATCCAGACAAGGTCCATCGCATCCAGCACAAGGGCGAGTATTTCCAGCTCGACACGATCTTTCCCAGCGAACCTTCACCGCAACGCACACCTGTGCTCTACCAGGCTGGGAGTTCGACCAGAGGCGTCGCGTTTGCGGGCGCGAACGCTGAGTGTGTCTTCATCGCCGCGCCGACCAAATTGCAGGCCAGCAAGAACGTCATCCGCATCCGCGACGCAGCAGTCGCGGCGGGGCGCCGGGCCGAAGACATCCTGATCTTTGCCATCATGACTGTGGTCACTGGCACGACCGACGCCGAAGCGACCGAGAAACTCGACGAGTACCGGCGATTCACAAGCATCGAAGGCGCGCTTGCCCTGATCTCCGGCTGGAGCGGTATGGATTTCGCAAACGCCGAGCCCGAGGCGATCCTGAAGCTGGTTCCGACCAACGCCATCCGCCACGATCACAACGACGGTCACACCCCCTATGGCGATCACAATCTGACCATCGCCGAAGCGGCCAAGCGGGTTACCATCGGCGCGGGCGGGCCGGTCGTCACCGGGTCTCCCGCCACCGTGGCCGACGCGATGCAGGAATGGATCGAGGACACCGGCGTCGACGGCTTCAACCTGACCTACACTGTCATGCCGGAAAGTGTGACCGAGTTCGTCGACCTTGTTGTGCCGGAGCTGCAGCGCCGCGGCATTTACAAAACCTCCTACGCACCGGGCACCCTGCGGCACAAGCTTTTCGGGAGCGGGCCCAGGCTTGAAACGCCACACAAGGGGGCGGCGTACCGCCCGCCTTCCTGACACCCAGTGGCGCGTACGGGACGTTTCTGGTATCTCCCGACGAGACCGCCAAGGCGGCTCAGCGCCCGTAGCTCAGCAGGATAGAGCACAGGATTCCTAATCCTGGGGTCGCAGGTTCAAGTCCTGCCGGGCGCACCAGTTAAATCAAGGGCTTAGCAGTGATCCTGCTTTGCTCTCGCTGATCGGCGAGGTGATTGTATGACATGGTCAGCTCGAACACCTGAGGAGACGTCTATTACAGCGTCCAGCAGGGCAACGCGGTTTAGTTGCTTGAATTGGTCGATCCAGCTTCACGCCGCAACTCTTCGACGACGCTCTCGTCGAGCGCAGCAACGGTATCGCGATCAAGCACCGCTGCGAGAGCACCTCTCATGCCAGCGATGGCACCAAAGCGCACGAGCCATTCGGCACTGCAGCCGAATGGGTTTCTCATAAAGCTGTAGGCTCGATGATCGACTTCTGGGCGGGGCCCAACAAGGTGAACCGCCCAGAAGTAGGCTCTCTCGAAATCCGGCTCTCCAGCCCAACCATTCAGGTGCCCTAGGGCCAAGACAATTTTCGCATCGTCTATCAATTGGCTTCTCCACCTGGCTGTACCGAGCACTTTTACGATGGCGTCCTTGTCCACTTGTCCCGCCGCCACAATCTCAAGCCAGCGAAATGCCTCCTTCGGCTCGGGTGATGCAACGGGAAGGGGCGCTGAGGCCCCCCCCCGGAAATGCTGTCATTTCCACCGTTGTCGAACAGCGTATCGTCACCGGCATTGCCGAAGATCAGATCATCGTCAGAGCCGCCCGCAAGGGCATCGACAATGGTTGTCCCGTTCAAAGTACTCATGATCGTCTCGCACTCGATCTTATGTTCCCAAGCACAAATGCGCCTGGCGTTTGCCGGAGTAGCCGCGAGTTCCGGGCCAACCTGCCGTGACGGCCATCACGGCGTTGGAAAACCCGGAGCAAACGTCTGCTCTACGGTCAGGATGGTCCCAAGCATCGAGACAAACCACCAACTGTCGCAAGGTGGTTGGCTACATGATTCCGAACGTTCTCAGGTTGTCAATTCTCTCAAACAATCCGTATATTTTTCAACAAATTACGATAATAGTCGTACCGTAATGAAGCATCTCTGCATGCGTGGTTTGCTACTTCTCATTTTTCGAAAAGAGACACTGAGGAGCGCGAATCATCAGTATTTTTGACATATTTTGTTCGGTTTGTGCGAGCCGCTGAAATCCCGAATCCGGACAGCTTCCCAGGCCTCTTCCACACCCCGATTGTGAGTCCGGAGCGGTCGGCACTTTGCTGCCCGAAGTGACCGTGCGAGCCTGCATCTGAACGACCAGAGAACGCATCATGGGCCACATCCTCGCCATCGATCAGGGCACTACATCGAGCCGGGCGCTGCTGTTTGATCCGGATCGACGAGTTTCGTCGCTCTCACAACAGGAATTCCACCAGATTCTGCCCCATTCCGGCTGGGTTGAGCACGACCCTGACGACATCTGGCAGACGACCCTGTTAACTTGCCGTCAGGCGCTGGAAACAGCCGACACCCGGAACATCGCGGCGATCGGCATCACCAATCAGCGCGAAACCACGCTGGTGTGGGACCGCAAGACAGGCCAGCCGCTTCACAACGCCCTTGTCTGGCAGGATCGCAGAACCGTCGAGACCTGTCGCCGAATCAAGGAGGAGGGCCATGAACCTCTTGTGACGGATCGGACAGGTCTACTGCTCGACCCCTATTTTTCGGGCACCAAGATCGCCTGGATCCTCGACCATGTGGAAGGTGCACGGGATCGGGCAGCACGCGGAGAACTAGCCTTCGGCACTATCGACAGCTTTCTGATCTGGCGTCTGACAGGCGGAAGAGTGCACGCCACCGACGCCACCAACGCGTCACGCACGCTGCTCTTCAACATCCGCGACAATTGTTGGGACGACGACCTCTGTGCCCTGCTCGGCGTGCCGATGTCTGTCCTGCCCGACATTCGAGACAGCGCCACAGAGTTCGGCACCACCGATCCCACTGTTTTTGGCGCAACACTGCCGATCTGCGGCGTCGCGGGCGACCAGCAAGCCGCAACCATAGGTCAGGCGTGTTTTCAGCCGGGCATGATGAAGTCGACCTATGGCACCGGCTGCTTCGCGCTGCTGAACACCGGAAGCGAATTCGTACCGTCAGGCCATCGTCTTCTGAACACTATTGCCTACCGGCTCGATGGCAAGACCACCTATGCACTGGAAGGTTCGATCTTCATCGCCGGGGCCGCAGTTCAGTGGCTTCGCGATGGCCTCGGAGTGATCGACGACGCCGCTGCCACACAGAAGCTAGCCGAAGGTGCCGATCCCGAGCAGACCGTCACGCTGGTTCCTGCGTTCACCGGTCTCGGGGCGCCGTGGTGGGATGCCGAGGCACGCGGCGCCGTCTTCGGCCTTACGCGCAACACCGGACCCGCCGAATTTGCCCGCGCCGCCCTCGAAAGTGTCGGCTTTCAGACCCGCGACCTACTCGATGCCATGAACCGCGACCGGCAGATCACCAGCGACAATCCAGTCCTGCGGGTTGACGGCGGCATGACAGCAAGCGACTGGACCATGCAGTTCCTCGCCGACATTACCGGCGTGCCGGTCGACCGGCCGACCATGACCGAAACCACGGCCCTGGGTGCAGCCTGGCTGGCGGGACACCAGGCAGGAGTCTGGCCCGATCAGGACGCCTTCGCTGCTGCCTGGTCCCTCGACCGGCGGTTCGAACCGGCGATGGAGCGGAACGACGCTGATGCACGGCACAGCCTGTGGTTGGATGCCATCCGCCGAACGCGAAGCGGTTTATGAGATTTCTGATCACATGGGACACTACGCCACACCGCCCTGCGGTGTAGGGTCACGTCAAATCAGGGGAGACGACATCATGGAGTTTACAGGCAAACGGGTCCTGGTCACGGGATCCTCGCGCGGCATCGGCCAGGCCGCAGCGAAGGTCTTTCTGGACGCCGGCGCACGGGTCGCGATCAACGGCCGGTCCGAGGCGTCGTCACAGGCCGGGGTCGAGGCTCTGGGCGGTGGAGATGATCTCGTGGCCGCGACGGGAGATGTGTCCACTATCACCGGCTGCAAGGCCATCGTGGCTGTTGCTGCCGAGGCTCTGGGCGGGCTCGATATTCTGGTGAACTCCGCCGGAGTTGGTGATTTCGTGCCCTTCGGCGAGACCGGCGAAGCGCTGTGGGACGACACCATCGACGTCAATCTCAAGGGCACCTTCTTTGCCTGCCAGGCCGCCCTGCCCCATCTCCGGACTTCGAAGGGCAACATCGTCAATGTTGCATCCGATGCCGGGCTGATCGGTGAGATCGGCCTGTCGGCCTACTGCGCGTCCAAGGGTGGCGTTGTCGTTCTGACCAAGGCTCTGGCGCTGGAACTGGCCCCCGACATCCGCGTCAACTGCGTCTGCCCCGGTTATGTCGACACCGACATGGTCCGCCGCGACGGTATCGACAAGGCGGATGACCCGGTCGCCGCCGAACAGGCGCTGATCGATTCAGCGCCGCTCAAACGCATCGCCAAGCCCAGGGAAATAGGACGCGCCATCGCCTATCTCGCCAGCGATGACGCTGTCTTTGTCACCGGCGAGGCGCTGTCGATTGACGGCGGCACAACCTCGGGAAGGGGCTGACGATGACAACCGAAGATACAGTCTGGCACGGGCTCAGTGCCGCCGAGGTCGACCGCCAGTATGCCCTGCGCAAATTGCGGCCCGACTATGAGAAGGAGATGGTCCCGGGCTGGCTCGAGCGTTCGGCCCACCATCGCGACATCCATCCCGGCGCCCGCATCGACCTCGGCTACGGCCCCGGCGACCGCGACCGTTTTGATCTCTTCCCGGCCCAGAACCCCGAGGGTCCGTTCCTGATCTACATTCACGGCGGCTACTGGCAGCGGGGCGACAAATCGGTCTACTCGATCCTGTCGAAGCCCTTCACCGACGTCGGGATCGACGTGGCGCTGATCAACTACAATCTCTGCCCCACCGTGCGCATGCGCGACATCATCCCGCAGGTTCGCCGGGCTGTCGCACATATCTGGCGCGAAGCGCGCAATCTCGGTTGCCCGCGTGGCCGATTCTGCGTGATGGGCCATTCGGCCGGCGGCCATCTCACCGCCGAGATGATGGCAACAGACTGGACCGCCGAAGCCGATGACCTGCCGGCCGACCTGATCGATGCGGCCTCACCATCTTCGGGTGTTTTCGCGTTCGAGCCCATGCTCTATTGCGGCGAGAATGACGGCCTGTGCCTGGACCTCGCCGAAGCCCGGGAGGTCAGCACACTCTTTCGCGCGCCGACCACCAACGCCCCCCAGCTCGTCGCCTGGGGCGAGCTGGAAACACCGGACTGGATCCGCCAGTCGACCGACTATGTCGAGGCCATCACGTCAGGGGGCCGCAAGGTCGAAACCTGCGTCGTTCCGGCCTGCGATCACTTTGACGTCGTCGACGCCCTGGCCGATGGCGGTAGTGACATCACGAAAAAGACAATCGCACTGGTGAGAGGATAGCTGGGCTCACACCTTCAGCGAACGGCATCACCCATTGCCTTCACCGCCACCGCAATGCCCACCGTCAGCCCGCCGGTCTCGCCCGGGCCGGAATGAATGGCCAGCAGGCGCACATTGCCATCGGCGTCCGTCACCATCAGCGGTGAACATGAATCGCCACTGACCGCGTCGCAGTCGTGAGTCAGCACACGGTCGCCGTCGAAACCTTCCAGGATGTTGCAGTTGCGGTGCAGCGTGAGAACGTGGCGGCTGTCCGCACTGAAGCCGGCCTGCAGCAACTCCTCGCCCGGCGCAGGCCAAGCGACACCCGGCGCCACGGGCTCGATGCCTTCGCCCAGGGGCGTCTCCAGCGTCCGCACGGCCCAGTCCAGATGGGTCGAGGCGTTGGCCCCGTCACGCGGGATCGAGCCATCTGGCCCCATCACATAGGGCAGCACCGCACTGTCGCCGCGCCGGGAGTTCTGCACGACATGAATGCGATCAGCACCGAGCCAGTGATCGGTGTTCTTGAGATAGAGGCAGTGGGCAGCGGTGAGCACCTTGTCCGGCGCGATGAGGACACCGGTGCAGAACCCACCGGTCCTGCGGTTCACCTTCACCACCGCACATCACGGCCAGTCGCCACTTTCGACGATCACCCGGTCGCCCTCCCCCTTCACGCCGGGAAGCTGGACAAGCGCCGGCAAGCCAAGCAAGAGGACAAGGAGGGCGGCAAGGAACGGACGGGCCATCGCCGAGCCGTCTTTGATTGCCGTGACACTCAAGGCCGAGGAGGTTTCGGGCGCAGCCATCAGCGCCTGGGGCCTGCGCATCGCCGTCGCCCTGGGATGCTTCCGCATCGTCATCGGCACACCCCTGTCCTGGTACATCATGGCAGCCTATGCCGTGGTCATTCCTCAGATCTTTCCGTCGAGCCGTACGATCATTCCGTTGGCCTACGACAGCGGCGGCGTAACGACATCAACTATCACTGTCCCCGTGGTTGCCACACTGGGCCTGGGCCTTGCCGCCGCCATACCCGGCCGCAGCCCGCTGATCCACGGCTTCGTCCTGTCACGCGCAGTCGTGGTGGATCACGACCGCAATCCGCTCGGCATGGTCACACGGCGCGATCTCGTGCTCAGTCACGTAGCAGAGTAATCATCATGAACTGACGATCAGTCGTTCAGAACGTCGTGACCGGCGACCAGCAGCATCGTACCGTCGCTGCCGGCAAGCCTGGCCCGCTTGTGCTCCTGATAGTCTGGGTGTTTGTAAAAGGCTTCGGCGCCCTCTTTGCTGTCCCACTCGATCACCACTGCCACCTGCGGTGCCGTGTCACCCTCAATCAGCTCGATCTGCGGTGTACGGCACAGATAACGGCCGCCATTGGCGTGAACGATGTCGGTCACCGGACCCAGGTAGGGTTCCATCCATACCGGATCGGTCACATCCAGTGTCACCACGGTGTAGTGTTTCATCGTCGTTCCTCCCTTGTCCACTGACCCCGAACTATGCGCTGGGAACATCGGAACGTCGCGAACGGAATGGCCATGGCATCGTCTGGCCAAGCGGGTCAGCCCGGAGTTCTCACCACCACGACGGCCTGCGTCTGACCTGGAGCGTTCGCTCAGCCAGGAAAGACCGCGATGGCGATGTAGTGCATCGGTGAGAATTTCGGGCTAACATTTCGTCCATGACGACGCGCACCGCGTTCCCACGCACGATCAAAGAGAACACGACGCTCTGGATTCCTATGGCCGACGGCCGGCGCCTAGCGGCGCGTATGTGGCTTCCGGTCGACGCCGACGACGATCCGGTCCCGGCCATCGTGGAATCCATCCCTTACCGCCGGCTCGACGGCACGATCACGGCCGACGCGCCGACCCATCCCTGGTGGGCGGGCCATGGCTACGCCGCCATCCGGCTCGATATCGCCGGTTCGGGCGATTCCGATGGCCTGCTGCATGACGAGTATCTCCAGAGCGAACAGGACGACATCTGCGAAGCCCTGGCCTGGATCGCCGACCAGCCCTGGTGCAACGGCAACACCGGCATGATCGGCATCTCCTGGGGCGGTTTCGCCGGTCTTCAGGTCGCGGCCTGCCGTCCACCGTCTCTCAAGGCGATCATCACGGTCTGCTCGACCGATGAGCGCTACAACGATGACGTTCACAACATGGGTGGCTGCCTGCTGAACGACGGTGTCAGCTGGGGCAGTGGAATCTTCGCCTGCATCTCGCGCTGGCCCGACCCCACCATCGTTGGTGATCGCTGGCGCGACATGTGGCTCGAACGGCTTCAGGAGACCGGCTGCCCCCTGATCGACTGGGTCAGCCACCAGCGCCGCGATGCGTTCTGGAAGCACGGCTCGGTGTGTGAGGACTACAGCGATATCGAAGCCGCGGTCTATGCCGTAGGCGGCTGGACCGACGGTTACACCAACGCCCTGATCCGCCTGATGGAGCATTTACCGGGCCCCAAGCGGGCCCTGGTCGGCCCGTGGACCCATGTCTATCCGCACTTCGGCACCCCGGGCGAGCCGATCGGTTTTCTGCAGGACAGCCTGCGCTGGTGGGACCGGTGGCTGAAGGGCGTCGACAACGGCCTCGATGACGAACCCGTGCTTTCGCTATTCATGCAAACCGGTCTGCATGCGCATCCCATGGAGTTCGCGATCGACGGCCAGTGGTTTCACGAGACGGCGTGGCCGCCGCAGGCCCAGAACCAGACCCTGCATCTGGGCGACCATGTCCTGGCTGCCGAACCGCAGCCCGGCCACAGCTTCCGCCACAGCTCGCCGCTGGAATGCGGCATGGGCGGTGGCGAGTGGTGTCCCCGCGACGGTGGCGGTGTCGGTCCGGAGTACCAGGATGACCAGCGCGCCGACGACCTGATGTCCCTGGCCTTCGACAGTGCGCCGCTGACCGAGGACATCGAGATTCTCGGCGCACCGGAGATCGTTCTGGATCTCGGCATCGACCGGCCACAGGGCATGATCGCTGTGCGCCTCAACGAGGTCACGCCCGACGGCCACTCCAGCCGCATTACCTATGGCCTGCTGAATCTCTCGCACCGTCACTCGAACGAACATCCCGAGCCCATGGTGCCCGGCCGCCCCGAACGCATCCGGCTGACGCTCAACCACACGGCCTATCGCTTTCGCGCGGGCTGTCGTCTGCGCCTCGCCATCTCCACCAGCTACTGGCCCATGGCCTGGCCCTCACCGGAGCCGGTCACATTGAGTGTGGCAAGCGAAGGCTCCAACCTCACTCTGCCCGTGGTCGACACATCAAACGCCGACCGACCCATGTTTGAGCCCGCTGAGTATTCGGCGGATCATCCGACACAGGAGATCGAACCAAGCGCGACGCGCCGCACACTCACCCGCGACATCGGCAGCGGCGCCCTGGTGCTCCATCACGAGGAGTACACGGGCCGGACGCTCATTGAAGACATCGGGCTGATCGGCAGCAAGCGCTCCGAAGAAACCTTCACCATCGTCGAAGGCGATCCGGCCAGCGCCCGCACCGATATGCTGCGTGTGGTCGAAGGCGAGCGGGGCGAGTGGAAGCCGCGCACCGAAACCCGCATCACCATGACTTGCGATGCGACGTCCTTCTTCATCAAAGCGTCACTCCAGGCCTTCGAGGGCGGCGAAAAGATCCTTGAGCGCCATTGGGATGAGACCATCCCACGCGACCGCATGTGATGAACAACCAGTGCCACGTCTCTCTTTCCCCTCCCCCCTTGAGCGGGAGGGTCGGGGTGGGGGGCTCCTTCCACCGACACTGGCAGACGTGAAAGCAAAACAGGCAGCGCTTCGCGCTACCCCCTCCCTAACCTTCCCCCTCGCTGGGGGGAGA
>CEUN01031293.1_pt1 | contig 29038 bp, 30 predicted proteins | sample 361501 | NCBI WGS metagenome assembly CEUN01 (sample SAMEA2622801, study PRJEB7988) | marine metagenome | biome: marine biome (ENVO:00000447); feature: marine epipelagic mixed layer (ENVO:xxxxxxxxx); material: "saline water (ENVO:00002010), including plankton (ENVO:xxxxxxxx)" | depth 120 m | reverse complement strand
GTCCCGCGCCCTCCGATTGACGGTGTGAAAATCACAACCCTCTCGGTCGCGGGTCTGCTTGGTGAAGCCATCAAGCGGATACATAACAATTCATCAGTAAACTCGCTGTTTGAATTTCAGGGCGGGCGAACCAGCTGAGCCAAGGCTTGGTCAGGCGTCCGAAGTAGAATTTAAGCGATGAAATCAGCAAAACTGTCCGTTAACTCGCGGACGGCAACCCGCCGTTCTGCCGCCAAGAAGCTTCGCCGTGAAGGCCGCGCGCCGGCTGTCATCTACGGCAAGATCGCCGATCCCCAAGCCCTCGACGTTGATGCCAAGGAATTCGGCAACCTCGTCAGCAGTGCCGGAACCGACAACTTCCTCTGCGATATCGAGGTAGCCGGAGATGAGCGCCCCCAGCGCTTCGCGATCGTCAAGGAAATCCAGCGTCACCCACTGTCACAACAGATCCTCCACATCGATTTTCACGAGATCCGCCACGACGAGGAAATTGAGGCCCAGGTGCCGATCGATATCGTCGGTGATGCCTACGGTGTGAAGACCGAAGGCGGCCTGCTCGAAACCGTCATGCACGAGGTCACCGTGCGCTGTCTGCCCGACAAGCTGCCGTCGGTAATCGAGATCGATGTGACGGAGCTGCATGCCGGACATGCGATTCACGTCAGCGATGTTGTTTGTCCTGAAGGCGTAAAACTTTCCAACGAGCCATCACTCGCCGTCGTCCATGTGGTCGAGTCCAAGGCATCCAAAACCGAACCCGGCGAGGGCGAGGGTGAGGGTGAGGGCGAAGCAGCCAAAGCGGCTGCACCGGCCGAAGACGACGCTGAGAAGAAGTAGTCCGGTTCGCCGGATTGCACTCCCTTTCCCGTGGAACCCACTTGGCTCGTCGTCGGTTTGGGCAATCCCGGGAAGGATTACGAACGAACCCGTCACAATGCCGGGTTCATGCTGGTCGAAAAACTCGCGGAACGTTGGAACGCGGGTTGGCAGACGGAAAAGAAGTTCAAGGCCGAGGTGGCCAGGGCTTCTTACGACGGTCGCCGGATGATCCTGGCCAAGCCGCAGACGTTCATGAACTTGAGCGGCGAAGCAGTAGGTCCGATGGCGAGATTTTACCGGGTGCCGCCGGGACAGGTTGTGGTGGCGGTGGACGATGCAGACTTGCCACTGGGCAAGGTTCGGTTCCGGCCGGTTGGCAGCAGTGGCGGGCATCACGGGTTGGATTCCGTGGAGCAGCATCTGGGCACACGCGAATGGCCGAGACTGCGACTGGGAATCGGTCGGAACGATCCCGTCAAACGGGAAATCTCCGGGCACGTGCTCGGTCGGTTTTCCGCTGAAGAAACGGGAACCTTCGCGAAGGTCTTGGACCACGCGGTGGCACAGGTCGAGTGCTGGTTGAACGACGGCGCCGAACTGGCAATGAACAGATTTAACGGTCCGATAGCGGGCCTGAACGAAAAGAAAGAACTATGAAACGCTACGAAGGATTATTCATCCTCAACACGTCGGGTCAGGAAGATCAGATTCAGACTCTGGTCGATCAGCTCAGCGAAGACATCACCGCGGCTGGCGGCAAGGTTGAGACGGTGCAGAAGATGGACAAGCGCCAGTTTGTGCGCGTGGCCAACAACAAGTATACCGACGGCTTTTACGTGAACGTCATCTTCGAGGCGGACGGCAATATCAGCGAGGCCTTGCAGACCAAATACGACCTTGAGGATTGGATGTTCCGCATGCTCATCACAAATGCGTCCAAGGCTGCGGCTTGACCGTCGCTCGCCGAGGCCGTTGAATTGGGGCTCCGAGGAAGCGCCACGCGTTACCTGTCCGATTCAACCTCAACGAAAGAATTGCTATGGCCAGTTTCAACAAAGTCATCCTGATGGGCAACCTGACGCGCGATCCAGAATTGCGCTATACGCCGAACGGCACTGCCGTGGCGCAGATCGGCATTGCCGTGAACCGGGTTTGGCGCAACCAGGAAGGCCAGCAGCAGGAAGAAGTGACTTTCATCGACGTGGACGTGTTCGGCCGCACGGCTGAGAACGTCGGCCAATACATGCGCAAAGGCCGCCCGATTTTGATTGAAGGCCGCCTCAAGCTGGATCAGTGGGATGACCGCAACACCGGCCAGAAGCGCAGCAAACTGAAGGTCGTGGCCGATACCGTCCAATTCCTTGGTGGCCGTGACGGCGGCCAAGGTGGTGGAGGCGGTGGTGGCAACTTCCAGCAGGGCAATCAAGGTGGCGGCTACAACCAGGGCGGCTATTCCGACGCCCCTCCGCAACGTCCCGATTCACCGCGCCCCCAGGCTCCTCCCGCAGACGATATGCCCCCGCCCGAAGACGACGACGTCCCGTTTTGATTGGCGAAAGAATTTAACCCCGAACCCGTTTAGTTATGGCAAAGACAGACATCATTCTCCTGAAACCCGTTGAGCACCTCGGTGCCGAGTCCGACCAGGTCAGCGTGGCCGCCGGTTACGCCCGCAATTACCTGATCCCGGAAGGACTCGCCATTCCCGTCACCGCGGCCAACAAGCGTCGCCTCGACGCCTTGGCCAAGCGCCGCGAAAAGCGCGAAGCCGACGAACTCCAGCACGCCAAGGATCTCGACGGCAGCTTCAAGGCCCTCCAGCTCTACATCAATGTGCGCACCGGTGACGATGGCAAGCTCTTCGGTGCGGTCACCAACTCGCAGATCGCAGAGGAACTCAAGAAGCAGTTCGACATCGAACTCGACCGGCGGAAGATCCACCTCCCCGAGCCCATCAAGATAATGGGTGATTACACTGTGGAAATGAACCTCCACGCCGAGGTGCACAGCAAGCTCAAGGTCAGCGTCAAGAGCACCAACCCGAACGCGAAGCTTCCAGAAAAGAAGAAGGAAGAAGAGCCCCGGGAAGAGAAAAAGGACTGAGCAACCGGCATATCACGAATTGCGAAGCGGGCCAGATGGCCCGCTTTTTTTCGGTCAGATCCGGCTGATCAGTCGGATCTGACGCATCGGCATCAGAGCGTCGCAGTCTCCTCGCATCGGAGGAAAATGGAGGCTTTCAGACCGGTCCCCGGAGCCAGGTTCTCCAAGCGCACCGCCCGCACCCATCGCCTGAAGCGCGTTGAACATGAGGTTCAGAAACACCTGTTGCAGCTCGGAGGGCGAGATGAGCGCTTTCACGTCGTCGCCAAACTCGCGGTTCACCTTCACGTCGTAAGTGTCGAACTCCTCACTCATCAGATTGAGCGAATCGATTGCGAATTGATTCAGGTCGAGCAAGGTGAGATCGAGATTCGTCGACGTGGAATAGCTGACCAGTTCGGTGACGATTTCATCCGCGCGGGAAATTGATTCGATGGACATGCTCAAGAAATCCTTCGCCATCTGGTTGTCCCCGACCGCGATTTACAGTCTGGTTCGCAATTGAATTGGGATTTCCCCGGGATCATGATGCAGCGATGCGCGACGCCGATGCCAATGAAACCCGCTAGAGGCCTCGCGTGGCCGTGCTGGTGGACGACATCGTGAAGTGCTCGGGCCTGTCACGCAGCGTGTTGCAACGGCGGTTCCGTTCGGTATTGGGAACCACCATTCACCACGAGATCCTGAGCGCATGTCTCAAGGAGGCCTGTCATTTGCTGGTCGAGATCGACCTCACCATGATCGACATCGCCGAACGCGTCGGGTTCAGGCATCAGGAGCATATGGGCGTGGTTTTTCGGAAACGACTTAAGACGACGCCGGGCAGGTAGCGGAAGGAGAACAGGTGACGACTCACTCCTCCCAGAAGTGATTGAGATGCGAATGCCCGCCCGCCTGGTAATGCTGCGAGATTGACTCGGAGATGAACACCTTGCCCATGCGAACGGCTTCAGACAGTGAGCAACCCAAGGCGAGGTAAGCGCTAATCGCTGCTGAATAGGTACAGCCCGTTCCGTGGGTTGATTCCACCTCCACTCGCGGTGCACGCAGCAACAAGTCTTCATCACCATCGATCAAGACGTCGGTCGCATCAGCGTCGTCATCCAGATGGCCGCCTTTGATGAGAAATGCTTGGTCATTCTTTGCGCTCAACTGAGCGCCCGCGGTTTTCATCTGTTCAAGGTTGGTGATCGCCTCGTCCCGATGGAGCAGGAGGGCTGCTTCGTGCAGGTTGGGCGTTATAAGCGTCGCCAGTGGAAAGAGACGCTCCCTCAATGACTGAATTGCATCGGGCTCGAGCAGGCGCGATCCGCTGGTGGAAACCATCACGGGATCGATCACCAAGGGGCAATGTCGATCGTGAAGCGCGTTTGCGACAACTTCGATCAGCTCTGCCGAGTACAGCATGCCGGTTTTCACGGCTGTCGGTTGCAGTTCATCGAATACCGATTCGATCTGATCCCGCAACACGCTCGGATCGACCGCCTGTATCGAGCGAACCTGGTTCGGATTCTGCGCGGTGATGCACGTGATCGCGCTCGTGCCGTGAACTCCCACTGAGGCGAACGTTTTCAGGTCTGCCTGCACGCCGGCACCACCTCCCGAATCGGAACCGGCGATCGTCAATGCTACCGGGCGATTAGTCACCGAAGAACTCCTTGGCGTCCTGGTAGTTCGCACCGAAGGATTCGGCAAACTTCTGATCGCTGTCCATGTCGCCGACCATCACGAGGTGTTCGAGCGACAGCTCGTGTTTGCGCATGAGATCGATGCCCATTCCCGGAAAGGGCTTGCGGCAGAAACACCCGACCGGGAAGGCCTTGTGCGGACAGAAGGCCATCTCCTTGATCGGCAATCCGAGCAATTCGGCCGTGCGATCGAAACAGGCCTCGGCGTCTTTGTAGGAGAGCTGTTTGGACGCGACTCCGCTTTGATTCGATATGAAGAAGAGCTCATACCCATCATCAATCCATCGCTGCAGGACTTCACGGCGGTTTGGAAGCAGTTCAACGTCGTCGGGATGGCGCGGATAGATCTCCCCGCTCTTGGTAATGCGCAGCGTGCCATCGACATCGAGCAGCAGCCCCTTGTTCTGGTGTGCCGGTCCGGGACGTCGTTCGAAACCAACCTCCCGCACGACCGAGAATCCTTCATCAAGGTCCGGCGGTTCAAAGCTGGATGCATAGGTGGACAAGGCCGCGGGCGGGGGAAGATTGGGATCGGTCTTGGCGAGTTCCTTCATCTCATCCGGACCGAGCAACTTCCCATGCCGATCGAGCACGCGATTGACGATGTTGATCACGGCGTCACCGACCGGCGTTGCCATGTGAATGCAGCGCACCGGAACCTTATGCTTCTGCGCCATGCGAATGACTGGATAACGCGAAAGGCGCGTGGGATAGGTGTTGTCGAGGATGACGCGTGGATTGCCGCCCGCAAGTTGCTCGCCGATCATCGGAATGAGGTCTTCCAGTTTGCCGCCCAGCAGGTCGCGATTGAGCCGATGGAAGCCGGCGTTTTCGTAGGCATCGACCAATGAAGATTTGCCGGCTCCCTGAATACCCATGATCACCACGACTTCGGGATCCGTGCCCGGCTCTTCGTCGCTCTTCAGTTCGCGCAGGCCGTCTGGCATGGAAGGAGGTTCAAGATTGTCATGGGCTTCCTCGGTTGCCTTAAAGGTGATTTTCTCCCGTGCCGTGCGATCGTCGTCATCCAGCTTCAGTTCCAAGGCGCTCAGTGAGGAATCGATGCTCTCAATGCGCGTCGCGCCGATCAGAGGAATGACCGGATGATCGAGATCGTAGAGCGTCGCCAAAGCGGTCTCATTGGGGGGCACGTCATACTTTGCAGCGAGCGGTTTCATCGCGCGATTCTTGGATATTTTGTCTGCCTTGGCGTAACCACCCATCGGCCGATGTGCCAGGAAGGGGATGCCCAGTTGCGCTGCAAGATCGACCATGCCAGAGGTGCCCGCCTTACGATTCATCACGCTCAATTCACACTGAATTGCGGACACCTCGAAATGCCTCTGCGCCTGACGGACTTCCGGGATGGAAACATTGCAGAGACCGAGATGGGCGACCTTCCCTTCGCGCTGCATTTCCGCCAACGCGGTGAGTGAATCTTCGAACGGTGTTTTCGGATCTTTCACGTGGAGAAGCAACATGAAGAGTTGGTCGACCCCTAATGCAGCGAGGCTTCCTTCGACTGCCTTGCGAAGCGACTCGGGCGAACCGCTTGGCATCCAGCGACCCTTCGGGCGTGATAGTCCGGCTTTGGTGATTACCTTGATTTCTTCTTTCGGTCCGTCCCAAGACTCGATGGCCTTGCGCGCCAGAACCTCGCCATAGTGCAGATCGCCGTTGTCCAAACAGTAGGTGTCAGCGGTGTCGAGCAATCGGATTCCCTTGCCCAAAGCGTGATGAATCACACGGATCGCCTCGGCTTCCTCCGGCCGGTCCTGCGTCGAAAGCCGAAGCAGGCCGAGGCCCATGGGAATCTTCAAGCCGCTGAGTAGGTGGTCGGACATGGCGGAGTTGTAGCAGCGGAGTGGAGTTGGCTCAGCTTAAATTCCGCGCGCCGTTTCGTTTTCCAAGTCTTGTCTTAATATTTGTCCCGATGACCCGGAATTCAGACTGCTGAGACGATGGCAAGGACAAAGGATCTCGGTCAGAAGGGGCGCGGACCGCCTCTGGGTGGCGGGCGTTTGCCTCCGCGTCCGGGTGGTCCGCCACGACCGGGACCACCACGCCCCGGTCCGCCTCGTTTCTGGAAGCTGCTATTGGGCGTTCCTCGGAACTGACGCGGGATGTAGGGAAACGAATCAGTGATGTAGTAGTGATAGATGCCCTTGGGATATTCCGGGGTGACGCCAAATCGCCCGTTGCATTCATCCAAGTCCCCGGAGCCTTTCACGAACCGCCAATCCTGCACATAGGTCCCATCGTATTTGCCACCGGGTCCGCCCGGACGGTTGCCCTGCTTCAATTGAAAGCTGGATTGCACTCGCTTCGTTCCGCTCTTTGCGTCGTTGGCATCCTTGAATCCAAAACGCGCATAAATCGGAAACCCATCGGCCGCGTAACCAACCATGACCATGGAATCTTCCTTGTATCGTGCGCGGGCCAGTCCCATCGGCATGGCGTGATAGTGATAAGCGCCGGTCGGTTGCACGTGGGCGTTGTGTTCGTCCAAACCGAGATTGATCGCGCCGTCCTTGGCCTCGTATTGCCAATCGCGGCTGCCGCGCCAGAACTCAGCCGCGCCCGGATCAAAGGGCACGCCGTTGAGCGCCACGCCAAACGACATGCCCATGGAAAGAGGTGTCGTGCGACTCGCGACCTTTGGTTGTGCGGTCACGCGGAATGAGTGGCGTTGCGGAGTAATGCTGTGTGGATTTCCGAGATTGGGGAACTGACCGGGCGTGTGATCAGGTATGCCGTTGGCGAAGATCGTCCGGTAACTGCCGCTGATGCGGATGCTGACTTCGTTCTTGGACGAGGTGGTGGACGGTCGGTAACCGGACTGGCTTGGCGGTCGCTGCGCCGATGCCTGCACGATGGCGCAGGCAATGAGGGCCATGGAGAGGGTCTTGCTGCTTGATTGCATGGGGTATTTCAGGGTCCCCCGTCTGGTGCGCCACGCACAGTGAAAAAGTGTTAGGCGAAGGTAAAATCCGCAGGAACGATAAACCTTATTTGACCTTGATCGGCTTGCTCGCCAGGTGCTGCAGGTTGCTGGAGTAGTCCTTGCCGACGAAGGCCGCAAAGCTGATCGATTTGCCGCTGGCGCTCTCGGGAACTTCGAAGGTGATTTCCAAGTTGCCTTTACCTAATGCGCTGAGCACCTTTCGGTCGGCTCGTTTGCCTGCGATCTTGAGCGTCACGTGAAACATCTGTTCGCCAAGATTCTTCGGCAGTTTGTGCTCAATCCCGATCGTCGCCGAGCTGCCTGCGGAGATCTTTTCAGGCGCGATGAGCACCATGAGTTTGCGATTACGGCGAGGGCTCTTCTGTTTGTTTTTCAGCTTTTCCTTCCGTCGCTCCGCGGCCTCGGTTTCGACGCGAGTCATGTAGGCGAGCAGTTGTTCCGGTTTGTTGCGATTCTGAAACGGCTCAAGGGCATGGTCACTGGTCTTCTTCAGCCAGTGTTCCAAGCGTCGTCGGTGTTCGTTGATCTGCTTCTGATATTTCGGGTCGTCGATGAGGTTGTTCAATGCGTCGGGGTCATTTTCGTAGTCGTAGAACTCCTCCAGCGCGCGATGTTCGAAGAGGTCCACGCGCGCCGCGATCTTCGGATCTGTTTCCGCCAGCTGTTTCATGGTGCGATACGTGGCCGTGCCGGTCGTGGCGGTCTTGAAAACGCGTTTGCCGTCGGCCCAAGGGTTGAAGATATAACCGAAGCGTCTGGTTTGAACGCTTCGCATCGGATGCCGGCCCGCGCCGGAGTTTTCGTTATATTCCTTGAAGATTGCATCGCGCCGGGATTGCGGATGGCCGCGCAGCAGGTCGACGAATGAGCGACCGTCGATTCCGGCGGGTTGTTTGATGCCGGCGACTTCGAGGAAGGTCGGCAGGATGTCCACGCCGGAAACCATGTGCCTGGTGTCGATGATGTTTTTCTTCGTCGCACCCAGCCATTGAACGATGAGGGGGGTGTGCGTGCTGTGGTGGTAAACCGCGGTTTTGGCAAACGGAAGCGGCATGCCGTGATCGGACAAGAAGAAGATCGCGGTGTTTTCCGCATCTCCAACTTCGCGAAACGCGCGCATGACAGCTCCGACGCAATCGTCGGCTCTTCGCACGGTGGTGTAGTAGAGCGCGAGTTCCTCACGCACGGCCGGATGATCAGGCAGGAATCCGGGAACGGGGACTTCATCGGCCTCGTAGATCCGGCTGGGTTTGTGTGGATCGTCCACGCGCCGATTGCCCTTGCCGACGCCGTAGAAGGGTTTGTGCGGATCGGAGATGTTGATGAGCATGCAGTAGGGTTTGCCGGCGGCCCGGCTGGCTTCGATGCCGCGCATGGTGGAGCGATAGTAGGATTCGACGTCCTTGGGATGTTCGCGTTTGCCCGAACCGTCATCGAGAATCAGGTCCCACGGAAACGGTGAGTAAGGAGTGGAATGAGAGACCTTTCCGCGAATCGCCGTCAGGTATCCGTTGGCCTTCATGAGGTCGGCAAGCACGGGATAGTCTGGTTCCTTGATCTGGTAAAATCCTTCGACTCCGTTGTTGTGCGGGTAGCGCCCGGAGAGCATGCAGTTACGGGAGGGCATACAATTGCCGACCACGACATGCGCATGCTTGAAGCGCAGCCCTTCGCGGGCAAGCGCGTCGATGTGCGGGGTGGTCTCCTTCAACTTGCAACCGTAGACGCCGATTGAATCGGCGCTCATGTCATCAACCGTGATGAAAAGGATGTTGGGTTTCTGTTCAGCCGACGATGTCAGGCCGATCAGCAGCGTGCAAAAGAGCAGGACGCGATAGAGCATGGGCGGAGTAAAGCGTCTGCCGGAAAGGGAGACAAGTGCTCGCCAGAATAATGGCTCAGCAAGCTCCAAGCTTCAAAACTCAGGCTTCAATCCAGCTGGCTCCCGTAAGTCTGGCTCCGATTGTAGAATGGAGCCCATCTGGAGTTTGGAGCTTCTATCTCGATTCAACGACCGGGACGTCAACCGCGAGCACGGGGCGCCCTTCTTCCCATTCGCCCTTGGCGACGAGGATACCTGTGAGGCTATCCTTCTTCTCACCGGTGTGTTCCTCCTGCTGCATCACCAAGGTGATGGCCTTTTCGCCGGGGATGGTTCTCTGAGCTTTATCCGAACTGACCTGGCGATCGTATCCAAAGAAACGAACGTCACCGGGTATCGGTGCAACCGTGGATGCGATTTTCAGGCGGTATTCCTCATCTTTGCGCGTGCACGAAATATTCCAACGTTCAGATTGGGCCGGCTGTTGTTGGCGGGTCTTGTTCGAAAGCGTTTTCCAGTGCGGGACAGGCTGCGCGTTCTTCACCACTGGGATCTGCAGCGCCAATTCCTTGCGACCTGGGTAGCACTGGTCGCCACAACACATCCAGATTGCCACGCCTTCCACGCGAACGGCGTGGCCGGGCTTCAAGTTCTTCGGTGCTTGGATATCGACCAGCAGCAGGGCCTCGTCCTCGAAGCCCCAGACGTTATAGACAGACATCTTCGTTACGATGGGCGCCGGCCATTGGATCGGGCCGGCCTTGAAACCGGACGGGAGTTTCCAGTCCATTTGAAGAGGCATTCCCAGAGTGCCGGGGTTCTTCCAATAGGTGTGGAAACCGCGCTTCATCTTCTGGTGGATGCCGATGGTGAACTTCTTTCCCGCTTCAAACCCGGTCTGGGTGGAAACCAGCTTCACCTCAATCGGCGCGACTGGTTCTTCGGTCATGCCCGAAATCTGCCCGAGTGTCAGTGTGAGAAGCAGGAGCAGACAACTCAACGGGCTGGGTCCGCGGAAAACGCGCCTGCCCCTGTTGCGATGGCTTGTCAAGTTGCTTGTCGTCATCACGTGACCGTTGTGTGTAATTAAATGTGGTGGCAATGGCAACAGAGGCCTCAACGGAAACCGAACGTCTTCTCCCTCACCCTCAATCCCTCTCCCAGCGGGAAAGGGCTGGGGTGAGGTAGAACGCATCAAAAACGGTCTGATCTGACCACTGTCAATCGCGCGGTTTCTTATCTTATGATCCTTAGTTGCCACTGTTTTCAATCTCACACATCGCCGTTTTGGGTTGGACAATGGAATCGCTTTCGAAACAATTTGCGCTGCCCAAGCCGGGATCCGATTGAATGGACGAACCAGAGGTTCTCATTGTTGAAGACAGCGTTGAAATGGCCGATCTGCTGGCGATTTCGTTGGAGGATGATGACATCGAGACCGAATGCGCGGCAAGCGGGGAGGAAGCCCTGGAAAAAGTCCGGACGGCCGGGATCGATTTCGGCAGTGGCGTTTCCTCATTGGTTTACCTGCGCGACCTTCCGGTGAACGTCTTGAAGATCGACGGCAGTTTTATTGGAGACGTCGACAGCAGCGAAGTGAATCGCGAGATCGTTCGTTCGGTGACCAAGGTTTCGCGAATCATGAATCGAAAGACGGTTGCCGAACACGTGTCCAGTCCTGAAGTGCCCAAGGCGGTCAAAGACCTCGGTGTCGATTACGTGCAGGGCTGGCACAACTTCGAACCGGCGCCTCCGGAAAAGCTCATCGAACTTGGCATCGAGAAAATCGGCCTGCCGGGCGCCTGATCCCAAACCACGGCATGAGTGACCTTCCCAAAGCGAAGATCGCCGTCTTGGGATCGCTCAGCGGTTCAAACTTCGCCGGCATAGCAGACGCCTGTTCCTCCGGGGATGCGAACGCTGAAATCGTCCTGGTCATCACCGACGTCGAATCTGCCGGCATTCGCAAGGCGGCCATGGATCGAGGAATCCCGGAACGATTTATCCCACCTGGTTCCTTCCGCACCAAGCTGGATGATGATGCCGAGGCCGCCTACATCAACGCGTTGAAACAGGCACAGGTAGAGTGGGTTTTCCTCGCCGGGTTCATGCGCGTTCTAAAAGGGGAGTTCCTGAAGGCCTTCCAGGATCGCGTCGTCAACATACACCCTTCGCTGTTGCCGTCCTTTCCAGGCCTGCGCGCCTGGGAGCAGGCCCTCGACTATGGTGTGAAAGTCAGCGGTTGCACGGTGCACCTCGTCGATCAGGGCGTGGATACCGGTCCGATCCTCGGACAACGCACCGTTCCCGTGCTTGATGACGATGACGCGGATTCCCTGTATGAACGCATCCGCGAGCAGGAACACGAACTCTATCCGGAGATCGTCCAGGCCCTGGTGAGTGGCCGCATCCAATTGCGCGGCCGACGCACTGCTGCCATCGGCAGCTGACCCGGTGCCGGCCCAAGAATCCGAGAAATCGATCTCGCAATGGAAGACGGAGACCGGCATCACTTCCGAATGAAACTTCTCCACCTGTTTGTGTTCCTCACGGCGTGCCACCTTGTGTCGGCCGGAGAAAAGCTGTTCGTCGCCACGCCCTTGACTGAACCGAATCTGTTCACCGCGGGCATCGAAGGTCCGGCCTGCGACCGTGCTGGAAACATCTATGCGGTAAACTTCAAGGAACAGCAGACGATTGGAATCACGCGGGAGGACGGGGCGAGCGAAGTCTTCGTGAAGCTGGACGGCGAGAGTACGGGCAACGGCATTCGCTTCGATCGGGCGGGGAACATGTACGTCGCGGATTACAAGGGGCACAACGTCCTGCGCGTTGCGAATGGCTCCCGGGTCGTCGAGGTCTTCGCGCACAATTCAAAGATGAATCAGCCGAACGATCTGACGATTGCGCCCGATGGGACGCTTTATGCCAGTGATCCGAATTGGAAGGAGAAGACCGGGCAACTCTGGCGCATCGACCGCAAGGGCAAGACGAAGCGTGTGGCGAAGGACATGGGGACGACCAACGGAGTCGAGGTCAGCCCGGATGGAAGAACGCTTTATGTGAACGAGAGTGTTCAACGAAACATCTGGGCATTCACGATCACAGAGTCCGGTATCCGCGACAAACGGCTGGTGAGGAAATTTGAGGATCATGGCTTCGACGGAATGCGGTGCGACATCGACAGCAACCTTTACGTCACCCGCTACGGCAAAGGCACAGTCGTCAAACTGTCGCCCAAGGGGAAAACACTTCAGGAAATCGATGTGCTTGGCGGGCGCCCCAGCAACATCTGCTTTGGTGGGCTCGACGGGAGGACGGCATACGTGACCGAGGTCGAACACCGCAGACTGGTCCAATTCCGGGTGGATCGGCCCGGATTGGCGTGGAAACGCTGGCAGGAGAAGGAATAAGACTAACGCGCGGAAGGTAACCACCCGACGCGCCCCGGCGTTTAGTTAATTGAACCAATCATGGCGGATGAGGTCCCTTTCGACATGGCAGCCTGTCTGGCCCGCGTGCGCCAGGGCGACGACGGCGCCTCCCGCGATTTGGTTGAAGAATTATGGCCGCTCGTGATCAAGATCATCCGGAGCCATCTGCCTCGTCGGATGGGCGAGGAAGATTTGGCACAGGAGATCTTTCTCAAGGTCTTTTCGCGGATGGATCAATATCGCGAACGCGAAGGCAAACCCTTCCCACACTGGGTCTCCCGGGTGGCGGTCACGACCTGTCTCGACGCCCTGCGTGCGGAAAAGCGTCGTCCCGAATGGCGCTTCGCCGATTTGGGCGGGGAAGAGGCGCATTGGCTGGAATACATGACCGCGGCTCAGTCGGACGAATCGCCAACCGATGGCTTGGCAGCACGCGAACTGATGACGAAACTCTTGCAGACTCTTTCGCCGGACGATCGCCTGGTGATCAATCTCCTGGACGTCGAGCAACGTTCCGTTCAGGAAATCGCGGACCTGACCGGTTGGGGTGCGTCCAAGGTGAAGGTAAAAGCCTTTCGTGCGCGAAAGAAGCTGCGCAATGCCGCGGAACAAATGAATGCTGAAGGAAAGCTATGAAAGACTTTGAAGACAAATGGCATGAAGCCACCGAGGTGGCGAGGCAGGTGGAGCCGGCACCGATTCCCGAGCCGCCTCATGGCTTTGCCGGCCGAATCGTGGCGCGCGCGAAGGAATTCGAGCAGTCCATGCCGGGTTGGTTCATCGCCTTCGAACGCTTCCTGTTTCGTTTCGCCGGTGGTGTCGCGCTGGCAGTCGTGATCGCCGGCGGCTTGCAGCTGAGCGATTACCTCGCTCCGCCTAGCCTGGTTCCCACGGTGGAACACACCGTGGTCGAAAGATTTCTCCTGCTCTGATTCATGGCTGCCCGCTCCAAGAAACTTCGGTATCTGCCCGCCTTCCTCTGCGTGGTCGGCATTGCCTTGGGCAGCGCCTATGTGGGAGCCCGCTTCGGATATAAGCTGGCCAGGAAACGCATGCAGCAAAATGCGAATCCCGAAGCCTGGCATGTTCATGCGATGCGCGTGTTGGAAGAACGGCTGGTGCTGGAGGATGAACAGCGCGATGCGATCAAGCATCACCTCAGCGAAGCCGTCGCACGCCTGAAGGAGACCCGCAATCGCACCATGTCGGAAAGCGATGCCGTGGTCGAAGATCTCTTCGCAGCTGTCGATGCCGAACTCAAACCGCAACAGCAGGTTGACTTCCGTGAACTCATCCGCGACCGGCGGAAGGTAAAGCGGGACATCTTCAAGGAAACCGCTCCCGGCAATCCCCTGCGCAAGCCGAATTCAAACGCCGTCGCGAAGCCGGGCAAGTAGTTTCGGAAGCTTTCCGAAGCATGCGAGCGACGAGCGCAGCGATGTCAGCGAGAAGTCAACTGCAGTTGTCGCACTACACCAGCTGAGACTCAGCGGATCAGCCGCCAACGCGAAAAGGTCTGACGAGGCAATCCATTGACCTTCCTGACTCCCCTTCCATAATCGCGCCGTTGAACCCAAGCGACGAGAGCGACTTCGATGAGACCATGGCAACTCCCGCCTCGGGAGAAACCAGGCGTCCATCGGCAATCACCATCATGCTTGGCATCGTGGGGATGATGTACACTTTTCTTTTTGGCCTGCTGCATCTTCTCGGCGAACAGGAACGGCTCAACAAAATGATCTATCAGGGCAAACGCGTTGAAAGCGGTTTTCGTGCGGCGCGCTGGTATATTCTCAATCGCATGCAGCGCCCCCAGCGGCCTCCCACCCCCGAGGGATGGATCAATTTTTGGCAGGACTTCGTCTATTCCCCCACGGACAACGGTTCCAAGCTGTGGATTGTGAACAAGCGCGCCATGGTCAGCAATCTCGGCAAGGGCTCCGTGCCGCCATTGCCAATAACGGAACCACACTCCCCATGGATCGTTCGCATGACCGTGCGGAAATTGTTCAATGCCGGACCGATCGCCTTTCTCATTCCCGTGGAATCCGCGTGGGGCACATTTCTCTTTGACGCACATCGCCAAGGCAATCGCTTTGCCGGCATGGAACTCGTGGACGGAGCGACGGAAAACTCTTCGGTCACCCGCAAGTCATTCCTCCCCGGCAATGGACGAATGCATCAATTCGAGATTTCCTATACGCCCCTGGAAAACGGCGAGGCGAACATTTGCGCGAATCTGGAGGACGAAACGCTCGTCAATTGGACCGGCGATCCAACACCGATGACACACAACCCGAATTGGGAACCTGAAGATCCGGCCCGCGTTCATCTGGCTTCGACCAGTGGAAACTGGATCATCGAATCCCTCCTCATCAAACCGAATTGAAGATGATTGTACCAAAACGTTTCACTCAACTGCTGGCTGCCTTGTTGACGGCTACAGTTTCCGTATGCGCACAAACCGGCGACCGCGAGGGCGAAGTCCAGTCCTCGCAAATTCCCGCGGACAAAATTCCTCCGGCACCACCACTTGCCCCGGACGATGCACTGAAAACATTTACCCTTCAGGGCGATTTCGAAATCCAGCTCGTTGCCGCCGAACCCATGATCGTCAACCCGGTCATCATTCGCTGGGACGCTGCCGGACGCCTGTGGGTGATGGAGATGCGTTCCTTCATGCCCAACTCCGATGGGACGGGAGAAGACGTGCCGGTGAGTCAGGTGGCCATTCTACACGACGACAACAAGGACGGCCGCATGGATCGCAAAACCGTTTTCCTCGACTCGCTGGTGATGCCCCGGGCGATGGCCTTCGCACGGGGAGGCATACTGGTCTGCGAACCGCCGGGACTCTATTACTATCCGATACTCGATGGCGACAAACCCGGTCAACGCACGGTCGTCGATGCTGAATACGCGCCACAAGCTTCGGCTGTGGACGGAAAGATGAATGTCGAACACGCGCCCAACGGCCTGATGCGCGGATTGGACAATTGGTTTTACAACGCCAAGTCCACCAGCCGCTATCGATACCACGACGACGAGTGGAAGAAAGACGCAACGTACTTCAAGGGCCAATGGGGAATCTCGCAGGATGACTACGGCCGTCTGGCATATAATTCCAACAGCGACCATTTTCGGCTCGAACACATTCCATCACACTACCTGCAGCGCAATCCGTTCTATCGAGGCGCGACCTACAGCATCCAACCGCTTCCCAATCAAACCGTCTGGCCAGGCCGGATGACACCGGGCGTGAATCGCGCCTACCGTCCCAATTTCCTGAGACCGGACGGGACGATGAAACGCTTCACCGGTGCAAGTGGCGTGGAGATTTATCGGGGAACACATTTTCCTCCGGCGTTTCTGGGCGACGCGTTTGTTTCCGAACCCTCCGGCAATCTGGTCCGACGCGACGATGTCACTGAAAACAACGGAACCATCAAGGCCGTCAATCCATACGGCAGGAGCCAGACGGAGTTCCTTGTTTCCACCGATGAGATCTTCCGCCCCGTCAACGCACACATGGGACCGGACGGCGCCATGTACGTCGTGGACATGTATCACGGCATTATCCAACACCACGCTCACCTCACGACCTATCTGCGCGAGCAGGCCGAGAGCCGCGGACTCGACAAGGTGACCCAGCGCGGCCGCATCTACCGCATCGTTCACCGGCAGCGCCCCCTCGACCAAGGTCCAGACCTCGCCAAGGCATCCACGCAGCAACTCGTCGAAACGTTGGAACACGCCAACGGCTGGTACCGTGATACCGCACAACGCCTGTTGGTCGACAGAGCGCCGGCGTCAGCGATCAAGGCGTTGCGGTCTCTCGCGACCGATGGAAAAACACATTTCGGCAGACTCCACGCCTTGTGGACATTGGAAGGCCTGGGTTATCTTGATCTGGAACTGCTGGCCACCGTCCTGAAGAAGGACAACAACGGCAAAGTGCTCGCGGCAGCGATTCGTTTGAGCGAACCCATCCTGCGCTCCTGGGAACAGGACGACGCCCTCAAGGCCATGCTGCCGCTCGTGCAGTCCAAAAACATGGACGTCAAACTGCAGCTCGCGTTGACTCTCGGGGAAATCAAACACGAGAAGGCCGCGGATGCACTGGTTTCTCTCGCCTCCGAAAACGCGAACACCCGCAACCTTCGCGATGCCGTCATCTCCGGACTCACCGGCCGGGAAAGTCAATTCGCGCAGTCCATCATGCGCGACAAACGAAGCGCCAAGCAGACTCCCGGTCTCACGCGCCTGTTGAGCGATCTGGCCGCTTGCGTCATCGCGCAGGGCGATCGGACCAACGTGAATCGCATTCTGTCCGAAATCGGCAGGCCAGGCGTGCCGGTCTGGCAAAAAATCGCAACCGTCAAGGGAATGACCCCGCCAAAGATTGCGTCGACTCCGGGTCTTCCGCCGGTCCTTAGAAAACGAATTCGGCTGGCGGAAAAACCAAAGGCACTCGCCGAATTGGAACATCTGAAGAATGCCGATTTCCGAAACGCCTATGATGAGCTCGACGAGATCCTTGCCTGGCCCGGCAAGCCCGGTGTTCCGCCTGAACCGCCGGTCCGCGCGCTGACGAAGACTGAACTGAAACAATTTGAAAACGGACGTCAGTTGTACGATCGAACCTGTGGCAACTGTCATCGTCCCCATGGATTCGGCATGCCCGGTCTCGCTCCCCCGTTGGCGAATTCCGAATGGGTGGCGGGTCCGCCCGAGCACCTGGCCCGCATCATCCTCAATGGCATGACCGGCCCGGTCACGGTTTTGGGCAAGCGCTACAACATGAACATGCCGGGGCACCAGACCTTCACTGACGAGGATGTGGCCGCGGTCATCACCTACATCCGGCGGGCCTGGAACCATGCCAGCGATCCGGTGGGTGCTGGATTTGTTGAAAAGGTTCGGAAGAAGATCCCAGCCAATCAGCACGCCTGGACTGCGGCTGAACTACTGGCGAAGTAAGCCTCAATAGGGCGTTTGTTTTCGCCTCGCTTCGTGGGCGGGAGGGGGAGCGTTCGTTGGTGTCAACGAGAAGCGTTTCGCGTCCTCCCATCTGTGCTCCTGACGATCGATAAAGAGGCCGCGTCGGATCATCTCGATTTCGTGGTTGAACAGCAGGAGTGTGACCGTGCCTGGTTGATAAGTCAGGTCGCGAAACCGGAGCTTGCCGATCGGCGGTTGCTTCATCGGGACGTCAAACTTGACCAATGTGGGGAGTGACAGATTGGTTTCGGTGATTTCGCAGTCTGGAAAGCGGATGACGACGTTGGAGATTGCGAATTGCTCCTGGTCGATGCTGATGAACGGCGTGCCGTCGGCTTCCTTTGCGAAGGTGATTTCCCAGGGGCCGTATCGGGCGCGTAGGTGGTTGTCCCACTTGTAGAGACCGACGTATGCGATGAGACAGACCACAAACACGACCAACGCGTGCTTGATGAGGTTGTCGTCCTTGGGATGAGGCGATCCGGACATTCAATACCGATCGTAACTGGCGGAGATCAGGGCTGGTGGAGGATTTGTTTGAGGCGCTCAGTCGTGGACTTGCCGGCGACGAGGCGGGCGCGCATGGCGGAATAGGCTTCCGAGGCGCCCTTCTGACCCTCGGTGATCTGCCAGGGATTCATCTGGCCGGCCACCTTGTCGCGGGCTTCGATCGCGCGTTGATAACCGAGGGCTGCCGCGACGTTGTACCACTTGTAGGCAATGACGTTGTCCTGCGCGACTCCCCGGCCCAGCTCGTAACAGTTGGCGAGGCGATACTGGGACTCCAAATTCGCCTCATTGGCAGCAGCTTCGTACCACTTGACGGCCATTCCGTAATTCTGGGGAATGACTTCACCGGCTTCGTAGAATTGTCCGAGGCGTGCCTGGGCGGGAGCCAAACCCTGATCGGCTGCGAGTTGATACCATTTGACGGCTTCGGTCTGGTCTTGGCCTGTTCCCAATCCGTCGTCGAAGAGTTGGGCGAGGCGGGACTGGGCTTCGGCAACACCCTGCTCGGCTGCGAGCCGGAAATACTTCACTGCTTCGCCGTGGTCTTGCGTAAGGCCCAATCCGCGATCGAGGCAACGGGCGAGACGTGATTGCGCCTCGGCGTGTCCTTGATCGGCGGCCTTGCGGTAGTATCCAACCGCAATCGGATAGGACTGCGTGGTTCCGCGTCCATACTCCGTGCAATAGCCGAGCCGGAATTGACCGTTCTGGTTGTTCTGGCCTGCAGCGAGTTTGTACCAACCGGTGGCCTGCGTGTAATCAGTATCGACTCCACGTCCGTGTTCGTGGCACCAGCCCATCATGTATTGGGCGCCCGGATGTCCGTTGCCGGCGACCGCGCGGAACAGGTCGGCGGCCTGCTTGTCGTCCTGAGGTGTGCCTTCGCCGTTGAGGGCGAGTTGTCCGAGGAGGAATTTGGATTCCAGGTGACCTTCGTCTGCAGCGGCGCGGAAGTTCTCAGCGGCCTTGGCCGGATCAGTATCCACGCCCCGGCCGTCCTTGAAGCAAAGACCAAGTCTATATTGGGCGCTCACGTTGCCCTGGCCCGCGGCCTGGGCAAACCAGTTCGCCGCGATGGAATGATCCTGAACGACGCCCTGACCCTTGGAATATAGAACACCGATCGCAAACTGCGAGGCTGCATTACCCTTGTCAGCTGCGCGTTGATACCAGCGGGCGGCGGCGGCGTAATCCTGCGGAACGCCTTCGCCATACTCGTACCTGGTGGCCAGCGTGTGCTGCGAGGGAACGTGGTCCTGATCGGCGGCCTTGTGATACCAGACGACGGACTCGGCGTAGTTCTGCGGAACACCTTCTCCACGGCTGCATAATTCGGCGAGGTGATACTGCGCATCCGCGTTTCCAGCTTCCGCTGCCTGTTGGATCAACATGCCACCGGCGATCAGATCCGCCTCGCCGTCCTGCCCGGCGAGATACTTCTTGCCGAGTTCGTAGAGCTCATGGGGAGGAGCATCGCCGGTGATCGATTCGACCGTGTCTTCCTGTTCGAAGGGAGCGACGTCCATCGCGCTGGCGGGAACGGGTTGACCGCCGGAAGCGGGCTCGGCCGTTTGGGTGGCCTCAATCACCGGCGCGGGTTCGGGCTCCGGTTCTGGCGCAACGGGTTCCGGATCCGCGTCTTCAGACGGATCCGGCATGCTGTGAATGATCGGCTGCTCGGCCGGAGCGCGTTCCGGCTCCGGTGGTGCGACAGCTTCCTGCACATCCTGCTGCGTGTGCACCACCGTTTCCGCGTAAGGATCGATGGATTCACCCCCGGTCAATTCTTCCAACGCGGCCTTGGCTTCGAGATCGCCCTGATCGGCCGCGCGTTTATACCAAAGGATCGATTCTTCCTGGTTCCGGGGAACGCCTTCTCCGATCTCGTAACAGTAGCCCAGATTGAATTGGGCTTCGGCGTTCCCTTGCAGTGCCGATTTCTTGTACCACTCGACCGCTGCGATGAAATCCTGCGGAACGCCTTCGCCACGATGGAAGTGTGCGCCCAAAGCGAATTGTGCCGGAGAGTATCCCTGTTCGGCCGAGCGACGAAACCATCCCACCGCCTCCACAAAATCCTGTGGTCCCATCACGCCGTTCACATAGGCAACACCCACGTTGAATTGCGCTTCGGCATCTCCGTTCTTGGCGTCCTCCATCAACTTCGCATTTGGATCTACAGGAGCCGGTTGAGGTGTGCCGGTGGACTCGGGCATGCCACCCAAGCCGGATTCGGTCATGCGGTCTGGCTCGGTGAATGTCGATGTTCCCGGGGGAGCAGCGGGTTGGGGTTCGCCGGTGGTGGCACCAGGATTCATCGCAAATACATCGTCTTGCGCAGGTGCTGCGGCTGGAGCTGGAGCTGAAGTCGTGGCTGAGGCTGCTGACGGTTCCGATGGAGCGGGCGCAGGCGCGGCAGGTGCCGGTGCAGCGGGAGCCGGAGCGGGAGTGGGGGCCGGTTCAGCTTCCTCGTCGGGCATCGGTTTCTGCAACTCCTCCAATGCGGCTTTCGCATCAGGGTCACCTTGATCGGCAGCCTTCTTGTACCAGATCAAGGCCTGGTTCAAATCCTGCGAGGTGCCTTCACCGATTTCATAGCAATACGCCAGATTGAACTGTGCGAGTTGATGACCTGATTGAGCCGCGTCCCGATAGAGGTCTACCGCACGCTTGAAATCCGGTGCCACTCCCTTGCTCTGCTGGTAAAGCGCTCCCAACAAAAACTGCGCGTCTCCATTACCTCCGCGGGAGGATTTTTCGAGATAATCAGCCGCGATCGAGTAATCCAAGGGCACGCCTTCCCCGCGTGTGTGAAGATAGCCAAGCTGGTATTGGGCCTGCGGATCGCCTTGTTGAGCTTGTTGGTAAAGGTTCTTGATCTTGGCTTTGGCCATCGCGGGTTCATTGATATTTTCGGCACCTTGCCTTTGCAATCCAAAACTCCTTGCGATACGAGGGCTTGTTAACCGTAAAGTCCCTTAGATTCGGGCAAAAACGCCCTTGGTCTGCGCTGAACACAGGCCCATGATTCAACCCAGAATCCGGTCCAAATCGCCTGCAAATCCGTCCGCTGCAAATCCCCCCCCAACGACGCCGTCCTCGAGTGTCCGAAGGTCCGGTTCCTGGCTCAGAACGGACGTGTCGCTAACGAAATTTACAGAGCGATCCTGGGGACGATAGCCGAGACGAAATGCGTTCGAGTTGTCGAAGAAGGGCTCGGGATTATCCGAGACACCGTAGGTGATCTCGAAGCCCACATCCTGGCTCAATCCGATCTCGATGAGCTGCACCAGATCACGCGCACTCACCCAGGTCCGCAATCGTCGTTCCTTGCTGAGATCAACGCCGACGTAGCCAATCCGAATCGCAAGGATGTTCATGCCGAACTTGTCCGCGTAATAGGACGCCAGGGATTCTCCAAACACCTTGCTCACCGCATATTCGCCATTGGGCCGCGGGGGAGAAGTGTGGTCGATTGCCGAACCCCGTTTCATGAAGCCGACGCAATGCGCACTGCTCGCGTAGACCACCCGGGTGATCCCCGCCTGCCGCGCCGCTTCGAAAATGTTGTGTGCGCCGATCAGGTTGGGCCGCATGACTTCATGGAACGTGTAATGCGCACCGACCAATCCGCCCAAGTGCACGATGGCATCAACGTTTGCCGCGACAGACTTGAGAAACTCCAGGTCTCCGAGGTCGCCTTGCTCAAAAGATTCATTCGCCGCGAGATCGTCGATCGTCCTCAGGTCCGACAACACGAGGTGTTCATGAACGCGCGCGAGTTCAGGACGGACCGCCTGCCCCACGATTCCAGCAGCGCCTGTGACCAGTATCCTGTTCATGATCGCACGGTGGATGGTGAAGCCCCCAGCCAAACGCGCCAGATCCAAATGAAACCGAACGCAAGCGCCACACTAACTGCGATCGCTCCTGCGTGTGCATGAGCAGGGAATGCGAGGATTGCCGCTGCACCAATCATGGGCCCGAGGAAGTTGCCCGCTCCAATGACGGCCTCATGCACGCCACCGTGTTCGCCTTGTGATTTTGTATCGACGTGCATCGAGTAATACAACGATGAGGAATAGATCAACCCCGACGCCAGACCAAAGGCGAGCTGCGCAATCAATACCATCCAGAGACTCGGCGCCATCAGGATCAGCGCGAACCCACCGACCATCGACACAAAGGCCGTGACCAGCCAGCCCATGTGGTAATGCCAGCCGTTCCAACGCCAGAACAACACAAAACCGCCCGCCCGTGAAAACAACCAGACGGAACAGAATACACCGGCCATGGTCGGCGTGAGCAAAAACTTTTCCGCCAGGGTTGGAATCGTTGGGGTGCAGACATTCGCCGCGACGAAGGCAAATGGATTGGCGATCCAAGACATGGTTCGGAACGCGCGTCCGATATTCTCAGGGACTGAGCCTTCATTCTCTTCACCAACTGGTGCCTCATTGCCTGTCTCCTCGACTACCGGTGCATCTGGCACCTCTGAAACTCCCTGCAAGACGATCAGTTGAACAATCGCGATGATGGCGGGAACGACAAAGATTCCGCGCGTCCAGGCTTCAAACAGCGCACCACCTCCAAAGTAGCCAACGGCAACCAAGCTCGCCCAGATCGTGTTGTAAATGCCGACCATGTACTGGACACGTCCCGCCGGTTCACCCGCGCAACTCAGCGCCTGGATCGGCGCCCAGATAAACCCCATGGCCAGCACGGACACCGTAAAGACCACCAGATGCGCGGTCAGGCCCTCGACCTTTGCGCCGATCCCCAGTGCCAGCGCGACCGTGACGAACGCCAGCCGGAGACAACGAAGAAAGCCGATCCCCCGGCCGAAGCGACCAAACGCGTAGGACGCCACCATGTAAACGAAACCACCGTATCCCCCGAGCATCAGGTTCTTCATATTGCCGAAGCCGAACTCCTGTTGCATGAAGAAGAACAGGAACAGGAAGTAGAGTGCCAGCGAGATGGCGTTCAAACCTTCGATCGTGAAGATCCTGACCTTGAATGCGAAGCGCGACATCTCAGCTGGCGGCCTGCCGATTGAATTCCACCACGTCCTCGTACTTCACTCCGTCCCCCCCGAAGATATCCAGCGCGGAACCAATGGTCAGATGGATCTTCCCCCGCCCCAGCTCTGTCACCTGTTCCAGATCCGTCATCGATCGCGCACCGCCCGCGTAAGTGCATTCGATGGGCGAAGCATCAGCCAGCAATGACACCAATTCCGGATCGATGCCCCGGCAAAGACCTTCCACGTCCGCGGCATGAATCAGGAATTCGTCGCAGGAACCGGCGAGCGTTTCCAAGCCCTGCGCATTGATTTCGAAATCGGTAAAGTTCTGCCAACGATCCGTCACCACGCAGTAACGCCCGTCACGTTTGCGGCAGCTCAAGTCCAGAACCAATCGTTCGCGTCCGACGGCCTTCAGCAGGCTCTCCACGCGATCAAGGTCGATTCTTCCTTCCCTGAATACCCACGACGTGACGATCACATGTGAAGCACCGCGATCGAGCCACCGAGCGGCATTGTCGAGATTGATTCCCCCGCCGATCTGCAAGCCACCCGGATAGGCCGCAAGTGCCTTGATGGCCGCGTCTTCATTGCCCGGTCCGAGTTTGATCACGTGACCGCCTTTCAATCCGTCGTCTCGATAACGGCCTGCGAACCAAGCCGGTGAACGATCGGCAACAAAGTTTGTCCGCAAACCTTCGCCGTCATCTCGCAGAGACCCGCCAACGATTTGCTTCACCTTGCCCTCATGCAGATCGATGCACGGTCGAAACACGGCGAAAGCCTAGGGAAAATCGCGTCGCGCAAGAAACCCAAAGTTTGGACGCTTCGCGTCGGCTGTTGTGAAACGCGTTTTCGACCGCTCTGTTCCGAGTTCCAGTTTGAGAGATTTCCCAGTCAATTCCTCCGTCAGGCATGAAATGACGAGTTGCCTCAATTTTGCAAACTGTCCGTTTCTCGGCCCAAAGCGCCAACCCTAAGTCAGCCCAGGGTGTTCGTTCGGCAGGAGACCAAGCCCTGAAGTGGGCGGTCCTAGATTCGGTCAAATTGGAGCCGCCACTTCGGATCTCCCGGGGCGTTGCCCTGGGCTGACACGGGATCGGCCCGTTGGGCCTACCTGCAGGTGATAGGGCGATGGCAATGAACTGGGATGCGGGGTAGATGGGCGGGCAGCGGGTGGCGTCCGGGGGCGGGGTAGCCGGATCTCAACCGGCCCCAGCCCTGTCTGGACCTGGCGCGCCGGCAGATGGCGATTGCCAACGACCAGTCGATGCCCACGTTCATCGCGTTGATCCCGATGTTGGTGGAGGTAGTCGGTGACTTCGGCCTCAATGGCCCGTTGCAACATTTGCTGGGCCCCACTATGAAGAGTGGTTTCGAGCAAGCTCTGACAGACTTGGCTTGCGTTGAAGTCGATGGGTTCGGATGTTTGCCTCGTGGCGGGTGTGTTCATTTGGGTGCCTTTCATTAGGTTTTTAGCAAACCCACGGTGACATGCCCGTCACACCCTCATCCACAACTTCTGGTCGTATCTGCTCCTGCTTCAACCGGAAATCGTAGCACTTCCCACAACAAATGAATTATTCAACGAGATTTCGACTCATCAAAAGCAAGAGGCTCAAGCTGTAAGTGCTTGAGCCTCAGGAAAATAGAACTGGCACAGCCGCAGGGATTCGAACCCCGAACCTCCTGATTCGTAGTCAGGTGCTCTATCCAGTTGAGCTACGGCTGCCCAAGGGGCGTGGAATGTAGGAAGGGGGGTGGGTGGAGGCAAGCTATTTCAGGGCACCCAAGAGCTCCAATCGCCACGCTCCGCGCACCAATTTCAGCCTTCCGTGCCGGGCACACAGCTCGTACGGATTGCTGCATGGGGGTATCGGATGTTGGAGCTTCTTTGGGGTTTGAGGCTTGGAGGAGCGCATGTCTCCACGCCCGAAGACGATGAGCGGATGCGGATGCTGGATTTGCAGGTTCATCAGTGTGAGTGGTTTTCGATTGTCGGTCCGTCGGGTTGCGGGAAGAGGACCTAGCTTCGCCTGATCGCCGGGCTGGATGTGGTGGTGCAGACCGAGATCGGCCGCGTGCGTTCGCACTTCCCGCATTCGGATGCGGGGAAGGCGAACCAGAATCGGATCATCATCGAGACCGGGCACAATGATCGCGACAACACGTATTTCGGCACGATCCGCGAGGTGAACTACCAGGGTCGATCACGCATCTGGCGATGAATCACGGCGATCCTGCAACGTGCGCGAAAACTCTTGCCGGATTAAGTCCACACGGAAGCGTGGCTTGATGCTCCATCTCGTTTCTTGCGTCGCGCGTCATCATCTTCGGCTTTTTGCTTGCGGCCCTTCAGCTCCAGCGCCAAAAACGCGCATGCATTCGCGTGCCCGAACTTTCCTGGCGGTCCTGGTCTCGTTCACGTCGCTCTCACTTTCCGCCGGTGAGTTCGACCTTGCGAAAATCAAGGGCATCAAGAAGCGAAACATTCTGTTCATCCTCTGCGATGATCATCGCTACGACGCCTTCAGTTTCATGGGGCATCCGTATCTGGAAACGCCTCATCTGGATCGCATGGCGAAGACCGGTGCGCACTTCGAAAACGCCTTCGTGACCACATCCCTCTGTTCGCCCAGCCGGGCCTCGATTCTGACCGGTCTTTATGCCCACAACCATCGCGTGGTCGACAATTACAATCCGGTCGATCCCAAGCTCCGCTACTTCCCGCAATACCTGCAGAAGGGCGGCTACGAGACCGCTTTCATCGGCAAATGGCACATGGGCGATGACGACACACCCCAGCGTGGGTTCGACTATTGGCTTTCGTTCAAAGGACAGGGAACCTATTGGCCCGACGGCCGGGGAACGACGCGCAAGGTTCCGCAAAACTACTACGGCGGTTACAACATCAACGGAAAGAAGGTTCCGCAAAAGGGATACATCACGGACGAACTGACGGACTTTGCGATCAACTGGATGTCCACCCGCCGTTCGAAGAAGCCCTTCTTCCTCTACCTTTCACACAAGGCTGTTCACGCTGACTTTGTCGCGCATGACCGGCACAAGGGGCGTTACAAGGACCAGACCTTTCCCTTTCCGAAGAGCTACCACAACACTGAGGCGAACTATCGCAACAAACCGATGTGGCTGAAGAACCAGCGCAACAGCCGGCACGGTGTCGACTACGCCTATAACCTCCGCAACTTCGACCTTCAGGAATACCATCAACGCTATTGCGAGACCTTGCTGGCGATGGATGAATCCGTCGGTCGCATCATGACGTATCTGGAGGAAACGGGGATGGCAGAGGACACGCTTCTCGTCTACATGGGCGACAACGGTTTTCAGTTCGGTGAACACGGACTCATCGACAAACGAGTTGCCTACGAGCACTCGATCAAGGTTCCGCTCCTGATGCATTGCCCTGACTTGTTCCAGCCGGGCACGAAAGTTCCCCAGGTTGTCGCCAACATCGACATCGGTCCCACGCTTCTGGCGGTTGCCGGATTGAAGGCACCGGGGCACATGGATGGGTCCAATTTCATGCCGGTCGCTCTGGGCAATAAAGCGCCATGGCGCACGGGGTTGCTCTACGAGTATTTCTGGGAATGGAACTACCCCCACACTCCGACGATGCACGCGATTCGCGGGGATCGCTATAAGTACATCCGCTACCACGGTCTGTGGGACGTGAACGAGTTGTACGACATAAAGGAAGACCCGGAAGAATTGAACAACCTGATTTTCAGCGAAGCGCATCAGGATGTCATCAAGCAGATGAACAAGCAGCTGTGGGAGGAGCTGCGCAAGACCGGTGGAGATTCGTTGGCGCTCAAGCCGGATCGTGGTTTGACCTTCCCCTGGCGATTGAAAGACAAGGCGCAACGAGGCGACTATCCCGAGTCGTGGTTCCGGAAGCCCCCACCCGTCAAGTGAGCGGGTGCTTCGACAAATACCCAACGATTCTCAGGCGGGCCGGCGTATTGCGTGGATTGCTGAAAACCGCCATCCAGCGCAGATACAGGAACAGCGGCCCGGCAATCACCACGAATACCACCGGGTGTGGCGCGAGGGTGCTGAATGCCACCATTTCCGTGACCATGATGGTAAGTGTTCTATCCATTGTGTTTTCACGGTGAACCTGCCACAAGATTTAGGCATATGAATAACTTCCTCGTAAGGGCGTTTCCTGGCAAGTCACACCAGCAAGTTGTTAAGAGTGCCATCCCCTAAGGATTAACCGGCGAGCCGCATCGGGTGCCGGACCGGGTTCTACCCGGTCTGACCAAGATCCGGAGGTGGTCTCGTGGCAGCGGTCATTTCACTTGGATCGATCTCACTCTGCCTGATGCTCGGGGTGTTGATCTGGGACTGAGGAAAGATTGAATGTATGAATGCCTGCGCTTGGCGTCGGTCATGCTCCTCCGGCAATTCCTGATTCTCTCCAGCTGCGCAGTCCTGCGCGCCGCGGCCGCGGAGAAACAGGCCAGTTGTTTTCTGATTGGCAACTCGCTCACTTGGATTTGGTGATTGGCGAACGATTGGGCATCCCCGCTCCGTCTGCAAAGACACGCCCGGCTCACTTTTCCTTGCGGCAGGAACGGGTGAGCTCCACCTTCGCCACGGCTCCATGTATTCGACGATGAATCTCTCGCTCAAACTGGTCGCTGCCTTGTGCGCCGCGTTGCCTCTAATCTCTCTGGCCGCTCCCGGCGAAGCGGATTGGCCGACCTATCTCGGTGGCAAGGAACGGAACCTGTATTCGACCTTGGAGCGGATCAACCGCGGTAATGTGAAGAAACTCAAGGTCGCGTGGATGTACGACACCGGAGTGAAGCACGAGTACCAGGCGAACAACCTGATCGTGGATGGTATCCTGTTCACGCCTGCGCAGGATCGGCGGATCATTGCCCTGGATGCGGCAAGCGGCAAAGAGGTCTGGATCTGGGATCCCAAGGACGAACATACCGGAGCGGGACGCGCCCGCCAACGTGGATTGGTTTACTGGCAGAACGAGAATGGCGGTGAGAAACGAATCCTCACCGGCGTCCGGGGACATCTCTTTGCCGTCGATCCCAAGACCGGGAAGACGATTCGCAGCTTCGGCACGAACGGATCCATCAATCTCGGTTCCGGCTTGAACACTCCCGGCGTGGTCTACAAGGACACGGTGATCGTCGGTGGTGTTGGCGGGAAGGGAGCCGTCCGCGCCTATGACGTTCGAACCGGCGATCAACGCTGGATCTTCCATCTCATCCCGCGTCCGGGCGAAGTGGGTTACGACACCTGGCCCAGGGATGCCTACAAGACCGCGACCGGCCTCATGCCCTGGTGCGGCCAGTCACTTGATGAAAAACGCGGCATTGTCTACGTGGCCACCAAGACTGCCGAACCGGATTTCTACGGCGGACGGCGACACGGCAAAAACCTCTTTGCCAACTGCATTCTCGCCTTGGACGCGGCAACCGGAAAACGCATCTGGCATTTCCAGATTGTTCACCACGATCTTCTGGACAAAGACCTCGCCTGTCCGCCGGTTCTGCTCACGGTTACGCATAAGGGCAAGAAAGTGGACGCCGTCGTGCAGGGAACGAAACACGGACTCGCGTTCGCCTTCAACCGAGTGACCGGCGAACCGCTCTGGCCGATTGAAGAACGTCCGGTTCC
>CEUN01005651.1_pt1 | contig 29055 bp, 26 predicted proteins | sample 361501 | NCBI WGS metagenome assembly CEUN01 (sample SAMEA2622801, study PRJEB7988) | marine metagenome | biome: marine biome (ENVO:00000447); feature: marine epipelagic mixed layer (ENVO:xxxxxxxxx); material: "saline water (ENVO:00002010), including plankton (ENVO:xxxxxxxx)" | depth 120 m | reverse complement strand
CGCCCGCCCCGTCACCACATACTGTTTCTGAAGCTCATCGAGAAGATTGGCTCTCAAGCGCCGAATCATGCCCGCCGTCCCTGATGTCCCGATAACGATCACGGGTATCCAGAGGTGTTCGAGGACAGATACAAACTTGCCCCACGACCACGGTTGATCCAGGTACCGCGGATCCATCAGACCGCCGATCGATGTCCCAAACGTGATGTTGGCGAAGTAGATCAAAACGAGGGCCAACAAGAAGTTGGGGGTCGCGAGGCCGATGAATCCAAGGAACGTCAGAGAGTGATCACCGATGCTGTACTGATGCGTGGCGGAGTAGACGCCAATCGGAAAAGACACGACCCATGTAAAGATGATGGTCGCAAACGAGACGATAAATGACAAAAGCAGGCGATCGCCGACTACCTCTGTCACTGGCAGATCGAACTCGAACGAATAGCCAAGATCGCCTTGAAGCAGGCCGGAGAATCCATTCGGGCCGGACCAGACACCCAGCCAAATCGCATACTGTTCAATGAGCGGACGATCCAACCCGTATTGGTGGCGCAGAAATTCCGCCTTTGCCAATGCGGCAGTGTCGCCCTGACTTTTGAGTTCCAGGATCTGATTCGAGAGATAGTCGCCCGGCGGCAACTGAATGATGATGAAGATCAACACGCTGATAGCGAGCAGCGTGGGGATCATGATCAGCACGCGGTGAATGAAATAGGTGAACATTGCCGGAGATTGCCTGCCCTTACGACGTCAACGACGTGATGGATTGTCCGAGTCGCCGTTCATCACTTGGCGAACCAGAATGTGTCAGGCCGGTAGACGCCAAATTGGGCGCCAGGGTCCCAGTTGTAGACAGCCTTCACAGGAACATTCATCAGTTTTCTCTTGGCCACGACAGGCTGTAGGACACCGGAGACGATACCGATCGAAAAAAGCATGTCCCGGTGAATCTGCAGCATGCGACGCCAGACATTCTCGCGCTCCTGTCTCGTTGACGCATTCAGCCACGTCTCATTCAGCCGCGCCAATTCGATGGCGATCTCCATGTCCGGAGCATTACCCGACTTTCCCTTTGTCTCAAAGTGCTGGCCCCACTTCGGCCATTGCAACTGCAGCTGGCTGGTAGGTGCCAACCCCTCGGGGCTCATGTCAGCGGTGGGCAGGCCGTTTTCCAGCCCAAACCAGATCGACATAAGGGTCTCTCCGGAAAAGATCCTGTTCCGGAAGACCTCGCGCTGAGATGGCTTGGTGAAAAGCTTGACTCCCATCTTGGCCCAGTCATCGCGAATCAGTTCGAGCACGTCGGTCTGCTCCGTGTCCTCGCCGGCCGTTTCAATGATGATGTGGATGGGTCGCCCGTCAGGCAGCAACCGGGTCTCATCGTCATCCCATTCCGTGAGGCCCATCTCATCCAGCAGGGCATTCGCTTTCTCGATGTTGAACTCGGTCAGGGCGAGGCTTTCATCGTATAGCGGACTTTCAGGCAGGACGGTGTTGTGGTGTTCCAGGGCCAGACCGAAGTAGAGCGCCTGATTTATGAGAGGACGATCGATCGCCAGGCTCAAAGCCTCACGGAATCGCCGGTCCCGCATCACTTTTCGCCATACCGGATCGTTATGATTCAGATTCGGGAACAGGGCCAGATGGGCCCCCTTGGCCGTGCGCCACAAATGCACGTCGTAGTCGTTTCGTTTCGAGCCGTCCTTCAGGAACGTGTAGTCATTGAAAGAAATATTGCGTGACTGCAGATCGGATTCACCTGCACCTGTCTTAGCTGAAATCAGTCTGCCGTCGGCCTGGATCAGCACCACCTCATCTATGTAGGGCAGCTGCCGACCCTGAGAGTCAATACGATGGAAATAGGGGTTGCGTTGCGCGGCAAACCGGGTCGCCGGCGGTCGTGTGGTGTTGCGCCAGGGCTGAAGGGTTGGCAGGTCCGGGTTGTCGAACTTGTACAAATTGTCGCGACGGTTATGAAGCGCGGCCCAACTCCGTTGGCCCTCGGTCTCGGCTCGCTCCGCAGCCTTCAAATCGCCCACGTACCGTGGATGGAACTGCTTGAGGTAGTGAGCTGGTCGGTAGATGAAGAGTGGCGAAGCACCTGCAAGTCTGGGCAGGAAAAACGGATTGGGTACGGGCCAGGTGTATCGAACGGTGTATTCGTCAAGCACCTCAAACTGGGGCGGGTGTCCGGAAACGACCATATCCCGCGGAGGCCCTGAAGGTGCCAGACTCTGGTTGTTGGCAACGTCTTCCCAGTAGTAGCGGAAATCCTCTGCTGTGAAAGGTTGACCGTCCGACCACCTATGTCCTTTTCGAATCTTGAACGTAAATATCCTGCCGCCTCGGATATCAAAGCTTTCCAGAATGTCGGGTTTGAGATCGAAGTTGCTGTCGTATCCGATCAATCGTGCGTATCCGTAGACCACCAGGAGGCGTATATCCTTGGGCCGCCCAATCAGCATGTTCAAGGACCCGCCGTGCCGTCCCGGCCGCATCGATTGGCCGTCGAACTGCACCACCAGCGGGCTTTCCGGGATGCGCTGCGCGACAGGAGGCAGCGTGCCCTGCTTGACTGCCGCTTCGAGCGAAGGCGTCTCATGCAACGCGGCGGCTTGGGCAGGCGCGACAGCCAGCAGAATCAGGACTGCAATCGAGAGAAATCGGCTTGAGACGATCTTCATGGCAGCAACTGGCTCGCCTCGGAGTCGTCGATCGTTGCTCTTACGAAATGATCGTCTCCGAGGTGGACAAGGTGAGGCTTGACCTTACCATCAACCGTGAAAGGGGATTCCCAGGCGGAAGGATCTGAGGCCCGGCCGGCCATGAGCGACGTCAGGTCCAGTCGGCTGTTTGGATCCGTCTTGGGAACGGCGGAAAGCAACGCCTTGGTGTACGGATGAACAGGATCCCGCAGCAGAACATCGCGTGGTGCCATTTCGACCAGTCGACCCTTGCACATGACCGCGACCTTGTCCGCGATGTAGTCAACAACGGCCAGGTCATGCGAAATGAAGAGATAGGTGAGCCCGAGTTCCTTCTGGAGGTCCTTCAGCAAATTGAGAACCTGAGCCTGCACCGATACGTCCAAAGCGGAGACGGGTTCGTCGCAAATTAGCAATTCTGGCTGAAGTGCGAGCGCCCTGGCAATGCCGATGCGTTGGCGCTGGCCACCTGAAAAGCTGTGCGGATAGCGTCGCAGGTATCGCACATCCAGTCCGACCAGCCTCATCAATTCGCGAACCCGTTCAAATCTTTCGTCGGGTTCGTCCACACCATGAATAACCAGGGGTTCGTTGATGATGTCGAAAACCGTCATCCTGGGGTTCAGCGAACTGAAGGGGTCTTGGAAGATGTACTGGACCTTGCGGCGAAAATCGAACAGGTCCTGTCCGTCGAGGCTGAGCACGTCGATCGGCGTGCCCCGGTCATTGAAAGTGACGGAACCTTCTCCGGGGCTCACAGCGCGGATGATGATTTTGCTGGTCGTGGTTTTGCCGCAGCCCGACTCGCCAACCAGACCGAGACATTCCCCACGTTCGATATCAAAACTGATGTCATCGACGGCAAGAATGCTTCCGCCCGGCTTGGAACCGAATATCGACGTCTTGCGCGTCGTGAATTCCTTGCTGAGATTCTTGACCGAAAGCAGCGGTGCCCGGGCTGCTTCAGTGTTCGGCCACGATTCCTTGCTTTTCAGAAGGTTTCCGCCCTCAGCCTTGATTTCGCGCAGGGGGACGAGCCGTTCTCCCGCCTTCATATCGAAGCGGGGTACGGCGCGCATCAGCGCCTGGAGATAAGCGTGCTGTGGATTCTGGAATATGTCGTCGAGTGTCCCCGACTCCATAACCTTGCCATGATACATCACGACGATTTCATCAGCGACGTTCGCGACGACACCGAGATCATGCGTGATCATGAGAATGGCCATACCCAGCTCGGCCTGGAGATCCTGCATGAGTTTTAGAATTTGCGCCTGGATCGTGACGTCGAGTGCCGTTGTCGGCTCGTCGGCAATCAGGATTGCGGGCCGACAAACCAGCGCCATGGCAATCATGGCGCGCTGACGCAGTCCGCCAGACAATTCGAATGGATAGGTGTGGAGCGCCTTGACCGGATCAGGGAAGCCTACCAGACGGAGCATTTCGACAGTCATATCGCTGGCTGCCGACGCATCGCATCGTGCATGCAGAAGAATTGCTTCGCTGATCTGGTTACCGATCGTATGGAGCGGCGACAGCGACGTCATCGGCTCCTGGAAAATGATCGATATGCGACCGCCCCTCAAATCGCGCATTGTTCGGCCGTCGGGCTTTAGTTTCGCGATGTCGACGAAATTTCCCTGCTTCTCCGGGTCGAAGAACAAAATTTCGCCGCCGGAGATATTTGCGGGTTTGGGAAGAATTCCCATGATCGACTGAGACACGACGGACTTGCCCGAACCTGACTCACCCACCAGCGCCACGGTTTTTCCCTCCGGAATCCGGAAGGTCACGCCGTCAACAGCCTTGATGACGCCTTCAGGAAGGTGAAATTCGACCTTGAGATCGTGAACGAGTAGGACGTTTCCCATTAAACAGTCGGTACTCTTGTGCTCTCCGACAGCCCACCAATGCCCAGTGCCCGCACATTTTCCTGCGTTGGCTCGCTCAGAGTGATGCCACGCTCCGCTGCTTCTTCGACAGCGCGCGCAACAATGTTGGAAAACCCCTGCAAAGTCGAGTCCAGGCGAATGGTGTCGTCGGCTGATTTTATCCTGAGTTGCATCCAACCCCGCCTGCGATCCCGGCGCGTTGAGTAATACCTCAGCTCAACGCCTTCGAGATCAGCCCACTTGATCGACACCCGAGCGGGTCCAGCCGCTCGAAGTTCATTGTCTGTAGCTTCGTAACGCGTCATCTGGCGCAGCACAGTGCGGCCGGCAAAGAGCCCGAACAGGATAGCAAGAGGAAGGAAGACGTATGCAACCGCCCGAATAGGATTGAGCAAGATCAGTGGTCCGGCGGTCAACGCAAGCCCGATACCGGCGCGGAAGTAATCGCCTGCGATCGTCGAGGCTGGATAGTGATGGAGGCTCACACCCTCAGACCAAATACGTCCTGAGCACGAAGCCACTGAACGGCAGGGTGCTGTCGGGTTTCAGATAGAAGCTGGATGATGAATTTGAAGGCTTCATCGGTCCATATGGCGTGGTGTGTCAGCAGTCCGGTCGGTTCATCCGCATCGACCTTTCCAAGTCGGCGGCACTTCAAGTGGTCGATCAACGCGTCGAGAGCCCTTCCGGCGCCCATGAACTTCCGTTCGTTGCGCCAATCGATAGGGTCGACATGGCAATTCACTTGCAGGAGTCCCTCGGTCGGTCTGTCGGTCCTGCGATGTCCATAGGTTGATAATCCGGCGTAGCCGTGACCCGGAAGCAGGGGAATGAACGCGGGAGCAATTCGATTCCACGGCGGTACCAGGACCGGGATCGTCATTTCTCCTGCCACTTCGATCAGGCGTTCCAATCCGTAAACCAGCTGTTTTGCGGTTGCCTCGATGGGCCGGTTCTCCGTCAGTTCGCACTTCTTTGCTCCGCTCACGGCAAAATTCTCATGTGTGATGCCGTGAACGGCAATGGCAATGTCGCCGCCGGCTTCCAACAACGATCTCAAATCCGGTTGCACAGCATTAGGGATTGCGGCGAGGCATAGAGGAATTCGATGACTTTTGGCAACGTTGAGGAGGCGCTCGAGATTACCTGTCGCGCTGCACGCATCGTCGTCCCGCCACCACAGCGTCGCCTTTCTGCCGCTGCTCGACCAGGCATTCAGTTCGTCGCATAGCGCCGGCCACTCAGCCATCACTGCGTCTCGCCAGTGGAATTTTCATGTCGGGGCCAGCGGGCATACGTCACGATCCCGCCTCTCCAGGTCCCGTTGCCCAGACATGGAGAAGCTGTGCCGTAACTTCCGCTCCGGACAAGTCGATGACCGGGATGTCTCGACTGGAGCCAAGCGCGGTATTTACCACTGCGGCCAGCGTTTCCTGCGAAAGATCTGATTCCGACACCGTCTCAATCACGCCGCGCCGAGCCATCAGTTCGGCTCTCATAGCCTGTTCGGTTTCGTTACCACCCGCATAGGGAACGATAACAGCGCGCGCACCAGCCTGCAGGGTTTCGACGACCGTGTTGTAACCTCCCTGGCTGATCGAGAGAGCACACCCCCGAAGCAGAGCAGGGAAGTCCGATCGAGCGGGTTCGATGATGACGCCGTCACCAAATTCCCCGAGCCGCCCGTTGAGATCCTCGTAGGCGCCACGCGATCCCACAAGAACACGCCACGTATGGTCTCGAAGTGGCGTGAGGTGGCGACAGGTCAGTGCGGTCTCTATGAGCTGCTGTCCTGCAGCGCCGCTTCCGGCGGACACCAGAACCTCGCCGGTAGGTTGCTCGAGACTGTCGCCGCCGGAGTGTTCGGCAATATAGCCCGTGTAGGTCACGAGCCTTTTGATTCTGGAGACCAAGGGAAACGTCGCATCGAGCGCTACAAATCTTGGATCGGCGTGGACAAGAACGTGATCAAAATGGGTCTGCAGCTGATCACACACCCTCTCTGCGCGGCCGGGCTTGTCCTGACCGACCAGAATATCCCGGACTGATGAGACCACGATGGGTCGAGGATCGGCTGCCAGCGCCGCGTCAAGCAGCGGCACAAGCTCGAACTGCATTTGCCGACGGCCGAAAGGAAATAATTCGGTCACGAGAACACGGGGGTGGACTCGCTCGAAAACATTCAGCAATTCCGCAGTGCGCCAGGCTCGCCACTCATCATCAACCACCGAACCGCCTTCGGTATACAAAGTCGAGTAGTCTCCGACCTTTGCATGTGTCGGAGGCAACTGCACAAGCTCGACAGATCCCAGGTCCATTTGCAGGGGTGCACTGCCCCCCGATACCAACGTAACGTCGAGACCCCTCGCTGCGGCAGTGCGGGCAATGATCGCTGCTCTTTTGTAGTGTCCAACACCTATGAGGTGTTGGACGTAGACCAGGATTCTTGGCGTGCTCACTATGTTTGCCCAATGCGTTCAGTGGTGGGAGCTTTCTCCGTCAGCGCAAGATTAATTGCCAGAACCTCCGGATGGCCCTGCTCACCCACCGTGAACAGGTGAGCGCAAGACCAACCAAGTTTTTGCGGTGGGGGTCCGAGCATGTTCCAACCGGTGGCCACAGCAAATACTGCCCGAATCACTCCCTTATGCGTGACAGCCGCTGTATCGCGACCGCCCTGTGCAATATCCGCGAGAAACGGTTGCACTCGGTGCCACACGTCGTTGGGGCTCTCGCCGCCCTCGGGACGGAAGTCCATGCCACAATCCTCATTGTCCTGCATCTCTCGCCCTAATTCCGTCCTGAGTTTCTCCAATGTGCGCCCTTCCCAAGTACCCCAATCCATCTCCAGAAGACGTTCTTCGATTGAGACTTGATCGCCGGCGAGGAGTCGTGCGGTTTCGGTGGCGCGCGCGAGAGGGCTGCTGAACCAGTCAAATCCGTCCAGCACTGGCGGAACGCGGTAGGCACGCACCTTCATGCGACCTTGCACGGACAACGGCACATCTAGACGACCCTGAATCCGACGCTGTGCGTTGTAATTCGTTGGCCCATGGCGGATGAGGGCGAGCCTTGTCATGAGGCTCTTATGCCGCGTCGCGGATGAACAACGACGGCATGCTCTACGGCCTCGTTCACGATTTCACTCGCCTGTGCCAGAGAACGTTCAGAATGTACGTATGCCCGTGCTCGTTCACCAAACGTCGCTCGAAGCGAAGGGCTTTCAATCATGCTGCGAACTGCGTCGGTGAATTGCCCGAGACTGCCGGGCTCGACCAGGAGTCCCGTGACCCCATCCTGTAAGACCTCGGGAACGCCACCATAGTTCCCGGCAACAGCGGGTATTCCGGCTGCCTGCGCTTCGAGGAGAGCCATGCCATATGCTTCGTTGACAGCGGGCCAGACAAAGACATCGCAGGCGGCATAGACATCGATCAATGCCGCCTCATCGAGCTGGCCCGTCCAGGCGACCGGGCCCCCATCGATTGCCGAGCCGATAGATGAGAAGGCGCTCTCGACATCTGCGCGGGCTGTGCCGTCACCGACGATGAGCAACTGCCAGTCGTCATTCGATAGTGCGCCGAGCGCCCGTGCGAGGAACTCGTAGGAATTGAGCTTATCCCCCGGCCGCATCATGGCGACGGCAAGGAGCCATTGCTTTCGAGTATCCAGTCCATACCGGTTTGCCACCGCATGCCGAACCTCTTCTCGACTGGCGATCTGATCGGGATTCTTTTCGAGGAACGGGGGCAGATAGAATTGACGAGCGAGATCATGCATCAGTGGTGTGACGCAGGGCATATCGCGTTTCGTCAATGACAGGATGGAATCTGCCGTCTGAATGGCATTCACCACGGCTTCATGGCCCGATGCCCAGGGACCGTGCTGACGCTTGGGTGCATGACTTGCTTCCGCGATCACATACCCCATCCCCAGCGCTTGGCACACCCTCGGTCCAATCCAATCGGGCGCTTTGTAATACAGATGGTAAGTGAACCAGACCTCGGGCCGCAGTTGACGATCGGTCTTCTGAATGACGCGAATGATTCGTTTGGCTTCCGAGTCGGCCTTATGCCGAATGATCGCTTGATGCTCTGGATTCCCATGTCCTTCGAAGCTTCTCAGGTCAGATGTGATGGTCACGGTGTGGCCTGAACATCGAAGCGCGGATATGAGCTGCCGCGCCATTCGGCGATCACCCGATGGCGCCGGGTGACAGGGCGATTTTAAGGGGCTGTAGAACGCAATTTGCACTCGGCTTGGTCCTCCTCCGCCGGCGAGAGTCCGAACAACGAAGCGAGATGCCCGATGTGCTCGACAAGTGAAAAGTGCTCCCGTACGCGCCTCAGGGCGGCAGTTCCGAGCTGGCGACGTCGTTGTGGATCCTGCGCGAGGTTCGAAATTGCTGCACTGAGCGCCGTGACATCGCCAGGATCGATAAGGATCCCTGTGGTGTCGTCTGCAATTAGTTCGGAAATTCCGGGAAGACGCGCAGAGATGCAAGCCACGCCTTGACTCTGGGCTTCGAGGAGGACGTTTGGGAGTCCATCCCTGTCCCCATTCTTCGCAATGACACTCGGCAAAACAAACAGATCAGCTGACCGGTAGTTCTCCAGGACGATTTTCTGCGGTTGCGGGCCAAGCCAGATGACTCGATCGCCCAGTCCCAGGTTCTCCGCCATGTGTTTGAGCTGGTTTAGCTCAGGCCCGCCACCGATATGAATGAAGCGCCACGCAATGGTCGAGGGGAGTTCGTGAAGGGCTGTAACCAAGGTATCGAGCCCCTTTTTTTCGACAGCCCGTCCCACGCACAACAGGACAACGGGCTCCTCAGAGTCCGATCCATCGTGGAGTGATGTCGCTTTCTCAGGTGGAGGAAATCGGTCCAGATCCAGACCGTGATAAACCAGGTGGACGCGATTGCTCGGTGCAAGGTTGGTGAGATGCTCGTGGCCGGAAGCGGTGCACGTAACGGCCCAGTCACAGTCCGCAAGTTTCTCCCGTTTTTCCCAGTCCGGTATGGTCCAGATGTCCTTCGCGTGAGCGGAAACGCTCCAAGGAAGTCCGGTCATTATGGATGCATAACGGGCGACGGAGGCCGGCGTGTGCAAGAAGTGCGCATAGAGATGTGTCACGTGGGGAGTTAAATCGGCGGCCAGAACCGCTGCTTGACCAAACCGGCGCACCCGGTTGGGCGTCGGGTCTCGCAGCAGGTCGTGGAACCACACTCTAAGGGCTGTTCGGAACTTAGGCTGACGACAGATTGTGAACAACGCCTTCAGCACCCTGACGGGTTCGGCGTACAGATATTCCGGCAGATAATTGACTGGCGCTTTGATTTCGCCGTGGATGGGGTGCGTGCTTGTATCTGTGGGGTGGCGCAGGCTGACGATCTCAACCTCAAGCCCCCGAAGTTCAAGCGAGCGTATTTCCTGGGCGATAAACGTCTCGGAAAGACGCGGATAGCCTTTCAGTATGAAGGCGACCGACTTCATCGTTCGTCAAAATTAGCAGATTCGCTCTACGCCGGGCGAAAGGCAGTGACGGTGTCTTCGGCCCGTGAGGTTGCCGGCTGGGTGAGCCAGGGCCCAATCAACCGGTTCACATTGATGAGGCCTTCGAGCAAACCTGGAACGACAGACTCCGAGGGCCGCGGCTGCCGTGGCAGTTCTCGCAACGCTTGCGCCATTTCTGCAGGGTCCATGTGTCCGTTGTCTTCAAGCATTCTGACGAGGCCGAGCTCCTGAGCCTTGGAGGTGCGAATCAGCTGTTCCTGCCTCGGAACCGTTCTCGGTACGATGACGGCTCGTTTGTCCAGGGAAAGAATTTCGCAAAACGTGTTGTAACCGCCCATCGCCACGATTCCGACGGCGTTCTCTTCGAGGCGTTCGACGTGCGGATTGAAGATGATGGCTTCGACACGATCCAGTTTCGCAGCGCGAGCCATGAACTGGGATTGCTTTTCCGGCTGCAGAAATGGGCCCAGCACGAGCAATGCCGGATACGGCAACATCTGATCGGACTCATACGCACGCAAGACCCACTCGATTAAAAGGTCGCCATCTCCGCCCCCTCCAGTGGTAACCAGCAGGTAGGGCCGTTGCGTGATTTCCGGCGCGGCGGCCGGGAATTCCGCTTCAGGCACCTTGATGGGCAAATAGCCCGTGTAGGTGATCTTTCGCTGCATCTCCTCCGTCAGCGTCAGACCTTCCAGCGGTTCGCATATCTGTGGAAGCCCGTAGATCCAGACCTCATCGTAGTAATCCTGAATCGCCGGGAGAGCGTTCTTTCTCTCCCACTCGTTGACGAGCGTAACCGGGTCATCCAGGACATCACGCAGTCCCAGCACCAGGTGCTTTCCTCGTGAGCGCAACATCTCGAGGGTGCCCTGGATTTCCCCCCTCAATCCCATAGGCTCCTTATCGACGATGAGCACATCAGGATCGAAGATGTCAGCTGTGTGTTCGATGATCGATGATCTCATCGACAACGTTTCCTCCAGCTGGAGCTGAAGGTTCAAGGACGTGTATTCACCATTCCGCAGCTTGATAACGCCGGGAACGCGGACGAAATCCACGCGACGGCGAAAATCGAAACTGCCTATGATGGGCGATCCCGACAGGATGAGAACCGATAGATCCTCATGACTCTCTACGAGCGAGTGGGCAATGGTTCGACAGCGTCGCAGGTGACCCAGTCCGAACGTATCGTGACTGTAGATCAGGACCCTGGCCCCGCGAGATGCCCGTGAAGCGATCACGGGATTGTGTATTTCCCGTAACATGGTGGCGACTCTTGCATACGTGACCGGGGGTGAGAAAGCGTAAATTGTATCCCTGTATCAATTTTCCTGTTGCTTCACATCGGCGTTTTCCGGCACGCTCCAGAGCCAAGCTCTGGGAATCCTGTATGCTGGCGAATCAGGTACTTACGCGTGCAGTTTGGTTCACTGCTTGGTGACGTGCGGGGCGCATGGAAAAGACCGTATACAAGTATCTGATCCGCTATAGCCTGCCGCAGCAGATATGGCTCACTGCGCTCGCCGCTCTGTCATTTCCGTTTCTCTACGCGTTTTACGAGCTGCCCAAGCGGATTATCAACGGGGCCATCCAGGGCGACCCCGAAGACTTCCCGATTGCAATTTTCGACTTCGATTTTGACCAGACCGGGTATCTGTTCCTGCTCTGCGGCGGCTTTCTCGTCCTCGTTCTGATCAATCAGGTGTTCAAGTACTACATCAACGTCTATCAGGGCCTGACCGGGGAACGGATGCTGCGTCGACTCCGATTCCAGCTGTTCAGTCGGGTCTTGAGATTTCCCCAGCCGACGTTCAAAAGCATGTCGCAGGGCGAAATCATCCCGATGATCACCGCGGAGGTCGAGCCGCTGGGTGGGTTTATTGGCGAGGCTTTCGCTCTGCCCGCGTTCCAAGGGGGAACGCTGGTCGTGATCCTCGCTTTTCTGTTCTATCAGAATTGGATCATGGCGGCGGCGGCCGTGGCGCTCTATCCAATCCAGCTCTATCTCATTCCTCGATTACAGATGCGGGTGAACGCTCTCGGTAAAGAGCGCGTGCGGCTCGTGCGCCGCTTGTCCGATCGAATAGGCGAGGCCGTTCAGGGCGTGCCGGAGGTACACATTCACGATACGTCCCAGTTCGTGCTCTCCGATTTTTCGGACCGTCTGGGGAGCATTTTTCATGTTCGCTATCGCATCTATCGGCAGAAATTCGTCATCAAGTTCATCAACAACTTCATCCAGCAGCTCGGACCATTTTTCTTCTACTCCCTCGGCGGCTACCTGGTGATCTCTGGCTCGCTCGAGATGGGAACGCTGGTCGCGGCCATTGCGGCTCACAAGGATCTCGGAGGGCCCTGGAAGGAGTTGCTGTCCTTCTACCAGCGTCGCGAGGACGCGAAGATCAAGTACGACCAGGTCATCGGCCAGTTTGAGCCGGTGGGCATGCCGGATGAAAGCATGCAGACGGACGAGCCTGAGATGATTGAACCGCTGACGGGCGATCTCACAACGGCGAATCTGACGCTGACGGACGAAGTCGGTGACAATGTCGTAGATGGCATTTCACTGAATGTCACGATGCCGGCGCGGGTTGCCATCGTGGGTGAATCGGGAAGCGGCACCAGTGACCTGGCACAATTGCTCAGCAGGCTTCTGTATCCTACCCGGGGCGGTGTTTCGATCGGCGGACGAGAGCTGACCGGGATGCCCGAGGCCGTCACGGGGCGCCGGCTCGCTTACGTGGGTCAGCAGGGCTACGTGTTTGCCGGATCCCTGGGCTTCAATCTCTTTTATGGGCTCAAGCATCGTCCGATGCAGGAGTTTGAGTACGAGGGCGAAGCGAAAAGCCAGCGAGCGTGGCACGAAAACGAGGCAGAGGCAGCCGGGAACACGACGCTCGACATCAACGCGGACTGGATTGATATGGAAGCCGCCGGTGCGGACTCTCCGGAATCACTTCAGGCACAGGGTCTGCGAGCTTTTGAGCTGGTCGGTCTTGACGACGAGGTATACAGACTGGGCCTCCGAGGGACCATTGATCCGAAGGAGCGGAATGATCTGGCCGAAGCCATTCTGAGGGCCCGGGCAAGTTTTCGCGATCACCTGGAAGAAGACGACCACATGGCGGATTTGATCGAGGTCTTTGATCGATCTGCGTACAACACCAATGCCACGGTGGGTGAAAACCTGCTGTTCGGTAACATTGTGGGTGAGGCCTTCGATATGGATCGCCTCGCGGACAATCCGTATGTCCTGGAGGTTCTGGAAAAGGTTGGACTGACAGAACGGGTCTTGCAAATCGGCTATGACACGGCGGCGACAATGGTCGAGATATTTGCCGACGTGCCACCGGACCACGAGCTCTTCCAGCAATACAGTTTCGTTTCGGCTGAAGAGCTGGGCGAACTTCAACACTGGCTGACGCGGGTCGATCGCGAGAACCTCATCGGACTGTCCGAGGAGGAACGCTCGCAGATCATGTCGTTGCCATTCAAGCTCATCCCGGCACGGCACCGGTTGGGCATGATTGACGAGGATATACAGGCAAAACTGCTCGATGCGCGGGAGGTATTCGCCCGGGATCTGCCCGCAGACGCAAAGGACTCGGTAGAATTCTTCGACCTTGATACCTACGCCAGCACCGCGAACATTCAGGACAACATTATCTTTGGTCGCATCGTCTACGGTCGTCCCGAGGCGACTGAACGCGTCAGCGCTCTCATCTCCGAGGTGATCGCGGAACTCGGATTGCGTGACACGGTGGTCGAGGTCGGGCTGAGTTACGACGTGGGTGTCTCTGGATCGCGCCTCTCGTCGGGACAACGCCAGAAGCTCGCACTCGCGCGGAGCATACTCAAGCGCCCGGACATCTTGTTCCTCTCCGAGGCGACAGCTGCCCTGGACACCGCAAGCCAGGCGCTGATAATGGAAAACCTGCTCGAGGAATTCGCTGACCGCGGGCTGGTGTGGGTGCTCCACAAAGCCGATCTAGCGAGAGAATTCGATTACGTGCTCGTGATGCGGTCTGGAAAGGTCGCCGAAGAAGGTACGTTCGAAGAACTCATCAGTGACGGGACTTACTTCAAGCAGCTGCTTGACGGCGCTTGATCTCCGGTGGGACGGTAACCATGAGCCTGAATCAGGAAGTTGATCTTCTGCGGAAGATCCCACTGTTTGCGAATATCGAGCCTTCCAAGCTCAAACTACTGGCGTTCACGAGCGAGCGTCTCAAGTTCAGAGAGGGAACCGAGCTGTTTCATCAGGGTGATATGGGCGATTCGGCCTACATCATCATCGATGGAGCTGTCGGGATCGTCGTGTCGACGCCAAACGGCGACGTCAAAGTGGCGGAGGTGAACAAGAACGACATCATTGGCGAGATTGCGATCCTGTGCGATGTGCCGCGAACGGCCACTGTAATCGCCGATCAGGATGTCGAGGTTCTGAAAATCTCCAAAGAGCTGTTCTTCCGAATGGTGGGCGAGTTCCCCCAGATGGCGGTTGAAATAATGCGTGAACTGGCAATTCGCTTGGAGAAGACGACGAGCCAGCTTACGCAAGCGCTCAATTCATAGCGAGTTCGCGAATCAAGGGGGTCTCAGCTGCGCGGCACGTGTGCCCGGTGGGGAACCGGCCGATCAGCCAACCACATGTCCTGTTGAGAATGCGATGAACCGGCTCGATTCCCACATTCGCCGCCTCACGGCGCAACGTGCGTGCCTGCAACTGGCAGCGGAGTTGATTTCGGAAATTGAAGGGCCGGTTCTCGAGGTCGGACTCGGCAAGGGACGCACATATGATTTTCTGAGGGAGCTGTTTCCCGCGAGGGAAATTTTCGCCTTCGATCGCAACGTTGGCTCCTATCCTGACGCCACGCCTGATCTCGATCACATCATTCTGGGAGACTTCCGAGAGACGCTCATGTCCGCTCAAGAGAGGATTGGGGCCCCCGCAGCTTTGGTGCACTGCGACTTCGGCAGTGAGAATCGAGAAGAGGATACTGTGCTCGCCAGGTGGCTGGGGCCGGCGATCGATAGGTTGTTGGGGCCAAACGGTGTCGTTGCGGCAGACCGCGAGATGACGGTGAGCCGCTGGACGCCGGTCTCATTGCCCTCGACCGTCGACGAAGGCGCTTACTATCTGTATCGCGCCGGTACGGGGTCCGCGCCGTAACCTCAGAAAATGTTGAAGGTGCTGCCGATGATGCCGATCGGCCAATGGCCAGCCTCGAATACCCGGTATTTGAGTGCAACTGCGTGCTCTTCGTCGCCACCTCCGGCGAGCAACAGCGCCGCCTGATAACAAACCTTTGTCGCGGCGCCCGCCGCCGCATCCAGGAGTGCCGGGTCCGAATGCCCGGCAAGTGCCGCGGCTTCCTCGATCGCCATCTTTGCGGCATCTCCGGCCGTTGCGGATACGTGAGTCAAAGCAGCGGAAAGCTCGTCTTCGCCGACAACGTCCAGTGCCTGGTCCATCAACGAAGCGGTGAGTTGCTCTTCAATCTCCCAGGACACATCGTCGATCCCGGGACTCTCCGCCGCATCGCCGGCTTCCTCCCAGTCACGGACACGGGCAATCGAGCAGTCCGGAAACCCCAGAGCCAGAGCGTAGTCCGCTGCGATGCCCAGGGCTTCCGGTGTTAGTGGTTCCCCCAGATGGAGAAACCACGGAACGTGCGGAACCGCTTGAGCAAATCTGGCCACTGCTTGAAGGGTTGGAAAATCCTCGAGGTCCAGCGGTTCGGGGTCATCGAAGTCCTCGGGATCAAAGCTCATTGACGGGTGTGCGCCCGATTTTTCACGGCTTCGCTGAACGCGTCGAACAGCGCTCCGTAATGCGAGGTTTCTTCGGCCCGCCATTCCGGATGCCATTGCACACCCAGGGCAAGTGATTCGGCGCCATCAACCCGAAACGCTTCCACAGTACCGTCGTCTGTGAGGGCCTCAACGATCAGGTTCTTTCCCAATCTGTCGATGCCCTGGCCGTGCAGGGAATTGACGACAATTCGCGAGGAATCTGTGAGATCCGAAAGATAACCCCCTGGCGTGAGTGATACATGGTGTCGGGGCGCAAACCGCTCGTCATGTGGTTTGTCATTGCCGCCGCGGTGGTCCCATTTTCCAGGAACTTCATGCAAAAGCTGATGGAGGCTCCCTCCCAGGGCGACGTTGACTTCCTGGAATCCCCTGCAGATCGCGAAGAAGGGCACGGCATTCGCCAATGCGCATCGGATAAGCGGAAGCGTCGTGGCGTCTCGATCGGGATCCCGTTTGTCGGGAGTCAGATTTACGGGTTCATCGTAGTGATGGGGTTCAACGTTCGAAGGACAGCCCGTGAAAAAGAACCCGTCGAACCGGCTCACCAGATCCTCAAAATCCAGCTGGCCACCAATCGCGGGGACAACGACGGGTTCGGCGCCTGCCAGTCGCGCGACCGCATCCACATAGCGCGTGGAAACGGCATGAAAGTCGTTTCCATTGACGCGCCGGATGCTTGCGGGAATTCCCACGATGGGACGATTTCTTGTGGCCATGTACTGGTGCGCCTCAGGTCTTCGGGCCGAAATTCCTTCCGGACGTGCCTCCTCGAATGATCAAGCAATATTTAGTCGCGCGAATGGTTCGCGTCTAGGGGGGATGCGGGTGCCAGAGCGACCGCATTCCGTTAACGTCCATCGATGCCGTCGACGTTTTCGGGACGTTGAAAAACAAAGAGCTCCGGGTCGAGCTCGTGATTGATGGATACCGCGTCGAGCGTCACGGTTGTCAGAAGTCCCTGCGGATCGATGATTTCCCACTTGCGAAGCTCGAGAGGGCGCTCGCTGAAGACCAGTGTCAGAGTCCCACGCCCTGGCTCTTCCGTATCAACAGTTGTCAATGATATGACCGCCGCGTCATGCCTGACGGATGTGACCGCAATTCGCCCATCTAGCTTTACCTCCTTGGCGACGACGACTCCCAGCGGGGTCGAGTAGACGCCGATCTGGCTCAACTGCCCCAGTTCAACATCGAAGTAATTCACGTAAGTCCCGTCAGCGACCACAAGAATGGGCGCGGGAGGTTCATATTCGAACCTTAATCGCCCGGGCCGCTTGAGATAAAACCGCCCCCGGCTGATCGAACCATCCGGAGAAATCTGGATGAAGTCGGCAGCCAGCGTCTGGACGCCGTTCAGATAGGATTCGATCCTGGCAATATCATCCTCGTCCTGCAGCGACAGTTCAGCCCGGCCTTCCGGCACGGTCGCACCGAGCACGAGTGCTAACGCGACGGCAACCAACGCGTGTCGTAAGACCCTCAACTGTCCTGATCCAATCAGCCTGGAAACGCACATTGCGCTTCCAGGTTATTCAAAGCCCCCGCCATCCGGCAGCAGAACTTCGCGCTTTCCAACGCGATCCGCCGGCGTGACGATGCCCTGGGCTTCCATTTGCTCGATGATGCGCGCGGCGCGGTTGTAGCCAATTTGCAGGTGACGCTGGACAAAGCTTGTGGAGGCACGGTTCTCCCTCATCACCAGGGCTACGGCCTCGTTGTAGAGCTCGTCACGGCCGGAGTTTCCTTCCGGTTCGAAGGATGTCTCAACGTCTTCGGTGACCGCATCGAGGTACACCGGACTGCCCTGTTTCTTGAGGGCGGATGCGATCTTTTCGACCTCCTTGTCGGACACAAACGGACCATGCACGCGCTGCACCCGTCCGCCGCTCGCCTGATAGAGCATGTCGCCGGACCCCAAGAGCTGCTCCGCGCCTTGCTCGTCCAGAATGGTCCGACTGTCGATCTTCGAGGTGACTTGGAAACTGATTCGGGAGGGAAAGTTTGCCTTGATTGTGCCGGTGATAACGTCCACGGAAGGCCGTTGGGTTGCCATGATCAGGTGAATTCCGGCGGCGCGCGCCATTTGTGCCAATCGTCGGATGGCGCCCTCAATGTCTTTGCCTGCGACCAGCATGAGATCGGCCATCTCGTCGACAACGACGACGATGTACGGAAAGGGCCGCAGATCAAGAGCCTGATCCTCGAAAACCGGTTCACCGGTTTCGGGGTCGAAACCCGTCTGAACGGTGCGCTGAATCTGTTCGCCCTTGGAGATGACTTCCGCAAGACGCTGGTTGTACCCGGTAATATTACGAACGCCGAGCTGAGACATGGCGCGATAGCGATTCTCCATCTCCCGCACGGTCCATTTAAGCGCAACAACAGCTTTTCCGGGCTCCGTTACGACGGGCGTCAAGAGGTGCGGAATGCCGTCGTACACCGAAAGCTCGAGCATTTTCGGATCAATGAGGATGAGTTTGCATTGATCGGGGGGCAGCCGATACAGCAGTGAAAGAATCATCGAATTGATTCCGACCGATTTGCCCGAACCGGTTGTTCCGGCAACAAGAAGATGCGGCATCCTCGCCAGGTCGACGATCACCGGTGCGCCGGCGATATCCTTGCCCAGAGCTAGGGTGAGATTGGCGGCGGTGCTTTCATATGCGGCAGAGGACAGCAATTCACGCAAATGGACGACCTCGCGGTCGCTGTTGGGCAGCTCGATTCCGATCGCATTCTTACCCTGCACGACAGCAATGCGTGCCGACACGGCACTCATGGATCGCGCGATATCATCTGCCAGCCCGATCACGCGGGACGTCTTGGTGCCCGGCGCCGGGTGCAGTTCGTAGAGTGTTACCACCGGTCCGGGGCGCACTTCGCTGATCTGTCCCTTGACACCGAACTCCTCCAGCACGGACTCCAGCAGTCGGGCGTTTTGTTCCAGTGCGTCGTCGCTGACGGCTCGTGAAGACTTGCTCGCCGGTGGCGAAGAGAGCAATGACAGGGACGGGAGCTGGTACTCATTGGATGGAACCAGATCCAACGCGGGTTGACGCTCGGCATCTGCGCGTTTGCCAGACTTAGGTTTGGCCAGCCGTTTTTGTACGCGTCGTGAGGCCTTCGAGGGCGTTGGGCTGGCGTCTGCCGGTTCACTCGTCTCCGTCTCCGCTGCTCCGTCGGACGCGCCTTTCACGTCGGTCTGACGCTTCAAGACGGGCTCCCGCCGATTGAGGGGGTCACCACGAGATTTTCGTGCCTGTCGACGAAGGTCCAACCACTCTCCGAAATAGGCGAGCGTGTTTACGGCGCGGAACATGCGAGCAACGAGTTGGCCGCTCCGGTGGTAGATAGCACTCCATTCGGCAATGGTGAGCGCCATACTCAACAGGAGAGATGCCAGGCCCACTGCCCCAATAACGATGGAGTAAATGACAGGGGGCAACGCGGGTATGTAGATCTGGCCAGCGGCATCAATATGTCCACCCAGGATATCTCCGATGAGACCACCAAGCCCGGCGGAGATCGGCCAAATCTCTGGCGGCGGCAGGCTCTCCACGGCCACCGCGCCAAGGATGAGCGCAACGGGTAGCAGGCTGAGTCTGAGCCAGAACCTGGGGATGGACCTGTCGGAGACCAGGCGCCACGACCAGGACGCAAGGACCACCGTGAACAAACCGGAAATTACGCCAAGTGTCTGCAGGAAAAACTCTGCGATGTAGGCGCCGGGGAGACCGAGAAGATTTTCGGCCGCCTTTCCAGTCGCGCTGTTGAAGTTGGGATCATCCGGCGCATAGGTGATCAGGGCCAGACCGAACAGAATGCCGGTAATCAGCAACCCCAATCCCGCCGTTTCAACGGCTCGTCGCCGCACGAAATCTCCAAATCCTTCAGGAAGGATCGGGGCTTTGCCGCGGGTGTTCGATGTTTGGGTCATTGTAGCAACGTGGCGACTAAAGGGTGTGCCGAATGCGTTCAAGTGCCTCGCTCGTGGTTTCAATTTCGTGAACGAGCGGAATTCGAATGTAATCGGCGCCGGGATTGCAGCCATTCACATCGGCAGCCAGGTACGAACCGGGCAAGAGCTTAACGGCGGCATCGCGCCAGAGCCTTACTGCCGCCGCAACGCTGTCTCCCACCTCCAGCCACAGAAAGAATCCTCCGGCCGGTCGGTAAAAGCCTGGATAGTCACCGAGGATTTTCTCCGCGGTGTCAAACTGCTCGTGATAACCGTTGCGGATGTGCTCCACGTGCGCCTCATCTCGCCACAATTCTGACGCGGCTGCCTCGATCGGCAGTGGAATAACGGCGGCCCCATAGGTCCGAAGACGCATGAAGGCGTCAATTATTTCAGGATCGCCGGCGGCGAAACCGACTCGCAATCCAGGCGCGCTGGAACGCTTGGAGAGTGAGTGAAATACGACGACGTTGTCGAGGGTTCCATCGGCTGCACATACCTCCAACGCGCCAGTCGGCGGCGAGTCGGAGTAGATCTCTGCATAGCACTCATCCACGAGCAGGATGAATTCATGCCTACGGGCGAGGGCGATGAGATCGCCAAGGTAGGTGCGATCGGCAACGGCGCCCTGAGGATTGGCCGGGGAGCAAACGATACAGAGCGCTGTTCGATCCAGGACGTCGCTGTCCAGGGCGGCGTAGTCGGGCAAGAAACCGGTTTCCCGCGTGGCGGGTATGAAGGCCGGCTCGGCACCTGCCGACACGACGGCACCGGCATAGGTGTGGTAGTACGGGTTGGGAATCAGCGCCAGAGGTCGATCGGGACCCGTCCGCTCGGGGATGGCGATCTGAGCGAACATGAACATGCCTTCTTTCGTTCCCGAGACGGGGGCGATATGGCGGTCTGGATCGAGCAGATCAGCGGGCAGGTCATATCGTCGATTCAGCCAACTCGTCACAGCCTCACGATAGTCGGAGGTACCTTTTGGCGGAGGATACTTTCCGTAGAGGTGACGATGCGCGTTGATCACATCGCCGACCAGCTCAGGACAGCCGAATTGAGGCTCTCCGATCGAGAGATTGATCGGCGGCAAGTTTGCGGCCGGCGTCATGGGCTCGATAAGTTTTGCCAAACGACGGAAGGGGCCATCGCCCAGAGTATCGAGCCGGTTGTTGAGCATTGGGCGCGTGCAGCGATCTCTTTGCCTTGAGTACAAAACGCAAACAAACCTAAACGGCGTCCTGGTGGCGTACAAGTCACTACCAATGTTTGGGCTTGGAACTCGTAAGCCAACGCCACAAGATTTGGCGTCCATTCCCTTTCAAACCTACAGGATATTGACGCTCGTGGGTATGGAAAAGGCCAGTGAGGGCTGGTCCGGACAGAGGGTCGGGACCATCGCCGGATAATGCGATTCTCAAGAAAAGTGCGCCCGGGCAGCGCAAGGCGGCACCGGGCGCAAGGGGTGAGCGCTGAGAATCTCTGTCTAGGTGACGCTCTCTCCGTGTAGAGCGATGTCCAGACCTTCGCGTTCCTGCTCTTCATCGACACGAAGGCCAACCACTGCGTCGATAATCTTTAGCAGGACAAATGACGCCACGGCGCAGTAGACGATCGTGGCGATGATGCCGTAGATCTGGGTGCCGATTTGCCGGACATTCCCCTCAAGCGCCCCGGCCGTTCCGCCGATTGCTTCGACGGCAAACACCCCGGTGAGGATAGCCCCGGTGATTCCACCCAGACCATGGACAGCGAAGACATCCAGCGAATCATCGTAACCGACTTTGTGCTTGAGCCATGTCGCGCCCCAGAAGCAGACGACGCCTGCAATCAGGCCGATGGCGAGGGCGCCCGCCGGGCCGACAAATCCTGATGCCGGTGTGATTGCCACCAGGCCCGCGACAGCTCCGGAAGCAATTCCCAGCACACTGGGCTTTTGGTGAGTCATCCATTCGGCAAACATCCAGGCAAGCGCAGCAGCTGCGGGGGCAATCTGGGTGACTGCCATCGCCATACCAGCGGTTCCGTTGGCTGCAACAGCGGAGCCGCCATTGAAGCCGAACCAACCGACCCACAGGAAGGAGGCGCCGACCACAGTGAGAACGACGTTGTGCGGAGCCAGATTTTCACGACCGTAGCCCACGCGTTTGCCCAGCACGATGGCAGCGACCAGCGCCGCGATGCCCGAGTTGATATGCACCACGGTGCCACCAGCAAAGTCCAAGACGCCGGCATCGCCGAGGAAGCCGCCACCCCAGACCCAGTAGCAGACGGGCGAATACACCAGGATCGACCAGGAACCGAGGAACAACAGTAACGCTGAGAACTTCATGCGCTCGGCGATCGCACCGGTAATGAGCGCCGCCGTAATGACGGCGAATGTCATCTGAAATGTCATGAACGCGGATTCCGGAATCGATCCGCTCATCGCCTCAACCGTCATCCCGTCGAGGAACAGTTTACCGAAACCTCCGACGAAGCTCGTGCCTTCAGAGAAAGCCAGGCTGTAGCCGATGATCATCCAGATAACGGTGATCAGGCAGGTTGCAGCGAAGCTGTGCATGACCGTGCTCAGGACGTTCTTCTTGCGAACCATCCCGCCGTAGAAGAGCGCGACGCCGGGAATGGTCATCATCAATACGATAACGGTGGATGTCAGCATCCAGGCGGTATCTCCGGAGCTCAGGCCGTCTTCCCGCGCGAGGGCCGGATTCACGGCTGCCATCGCCCATACGACGGCTGCCAGGAAGGAAATAGATTTTGTCTGTCTCATTGTATCCGGCTCCTATAACGCCTGTTCGTTGGTTTCTCCGGTTCGGGTCCGAACCGCTGTACCGAGGTCGTAGGAAAAAATTTTTCCATCACCGATCTGCCCGGTCTGGGCCGTCTGCTGAATGCATTCGACGACTCTTTCCTCGAGCTCATCGGAAACGGCTACCTCGACCTTGATCTTCGGGACGAAGTTCACGACGTACTCGGCGCCCCTGTAGAACACTGTGTGCCCCTTTTGACGACCGAATCCCTGAACTTCATTGACGGTCAGGCCCTGAATGCCCAACTCAGTGAGCGCCTCGCGCATCTCGTCCAGTTTGAAGGGCTTGATGACAGCAATTATGAATTTCATGTGTTGTCCCCCATTGGCAGTATGAGGCGAAGCGCTTGAAACGCCATGCCATGCGAGAGCAAACTCAAACTCCATGCCAGCTTTGAGTAAAGAGACCTAAGTATATGATTTCAAATTGTTTTTTGGAGCAATTTCTCAGGCGGCCAAGTCACCTGCGGGGCAGTCATGATGAAAAAATAGGCAACAACATCGTGCTGCCTAATTATTGGGTGGACTCGCCCTAGACGTCCGTCAATGCGAGTTCGACGCCCCGTGCCACGCGGAGGACGTAGCGGTCCTGGTCGGGGAGGCCGTAGACCATCAGCCCGGCTGGCAATCCACCGGCAAACCCGGCCGGTACCGTGACGGCGCATAACCTCAAAAGGTTTCCCGTTCGTGTATTGATCGGAATGCGTCGCTGCGCGGCGGCATATCCTTCTGCATCGGACTCGACGTCGGTGATGGCCGGTGGCGACATCGTGGTCGTCGGACACAGGACCGCGGTGTAAGGGGCAACGCGTTTGCAATAGGCTTGCGCACAGCGGTCGATCTCCATCCAGGCGTGCAGAACATCGACGGCAGACGCGCCCACCGAGAGATGCAGCCGCCTGAGAATTTGTTCGTAAACAAGATCGGGCTGGGCATCGACTTTGTCGCGCAGCTCCGCATAGGCGGTGGCGCTGAACAGGTCCCCGAAGTTCAGGAAGATCTGCGTCACTTCGTCAAGTTCAGGAACGGCTTCGCGAATGATGTGCGCTCCCGCGGCCCCCAGGCGGCCGATGGCATCGTCCATAACGACGGCGATCTCGTCGTCGACGTCATTCCAGAGCATTTCGGGTAGAAGGAACCGCGCTCCGCGAACACTGGCGCCGGCTAGATCGACAGGTTCATCCGATGCCAGAACGGCAAAGATGGCGGCGGCGTCGGCGACGTCCCGGGTCAATGGACCGACTGTATCGAGATCGCGGACGAGAGGCAGGACGCCATCATTGGGCAGCATGCCGGCGGTTGTTTTGAGACCCACAAGATTATTCCACGCAGCCGGAACGCGCACCGAGCCACCCGTATCGGATCCGATTCCTGCCGGTGCGAGTCCGCGAGCTACGGAAACCGCGGCCCCGGATGATGAACCACCAGGGACGCGAGGCGTCTCCGCATCGAAAGGATTGGGCGGCGTTCCAAAATGAGGATTGATCCCCATCGCCGAGAACGCAAACTCCGGCAGATTGGTGCGGCCGAGACAAACCATGCCGGCGCGCGTCGCCCGGGACAACAACAGGGCATCGCTGGTTGCCGGTGGCTGCTGGGCAAACAAAGGAGAGCCACCCGTCGTAGGCTCGCCGGCCATTGCCACCAGGTCCTTCCACGACATGGGTACGCCATCGAGCGGTCCGCGCCTCAGTCCGCTTCGGGCGCGATCTGCCGCAGCGGCTGCCTCCGCCCGCGCACGCTCAGGTGTCGCCCGAATGTAGATGTTGTGTTCCGTATCCTGTTGCTCGATGCGGTCAAGGAAATGTTCGGCGAGATCGAGCGCATCGATATCACCGTTCGCAATTCCGGACCCCAGCTCCAAGGCTGTCATTTCGTGCCACGTGTTTGTCATACGCGAAGACTACCCGTCTGGCCTTTCCCTCACAATGACAGGCAGGACTGCATTGGAACGGCTGGACACTCCGGGCCGGGAGCGCAATGCTTATGGAATGGCCGATATAAACCGCCAGAAAACTCAACTCGAAGCAGATGTCATCATCGTCGGAAGCGGCATGGTTGGCGCCACGCTCGCGGTCGCGCTCGGTGGCGCAGGTCTTCGCGTGGCGCTCGTAGACCGACTGGATCCAGCGGAAATGACCGACATGCCGTTCGACGGACGCGCCTCGGCCATTGCCTATGCGAGCTACCGTGCCCTGAATGCTATCGGTGCCTGGGCGCATATGGCTGACGAGGCCGAGCCTATTCTCGACATCCGTGTCAGTGAAGGAAGTTCACCGCTGTTCCTTCACTACGATCACCGGGATCTCGGTGATGGACCACTGGGCTATATGCTGGAGAATCGGCATTTAAGACGCGGGCTGTTTGATGCCAATGCGGAAGTTTCCGACGTTTCTTTGTTCGCTCCCGCTGAACTCGAAGGACTCGAGAGGTCCGGCTCGGGTGTCATGGCCCGATTGAACGGCGGGCGGACGGTACGCGGGCGTCTCGCGGTTGCGGCGGACGGCCGCATGTCTCCGGTCCGGGAAGCTGCTGGGATTCGTACCCAGGGCTGGTCCTATGCCCAATCCGGCATTGTCTGCACCATTGTCCATGAACGGCCTCACCATGGCGTCGCGCATGAACGGTTTCTGCCCGCGGGTCCCTTCGCAATCCTGCCCTTGACGGGAAATCGCGCTTCTTTGGTCTGGACCGAGCCATCAGCCATGGCGGATCGGCTGATGTCCATGGAGGAAACGGCATTCAACAATGAGATGCGGAAGAGAATCGGCGGTTTCTTGGGAGACACCGAGGCAACGGGGCCACGCTGGTGCTATCCGTTATCGCTGCACAATGCCGAATCATACACGGCGGAGAAGTTGGCTCTTGTGGGCGACGCAGCGCATGGCATGCACCCGATCGCAGGGCAGGGACTCAACCTGGGGTTTCGTGATGTAGCGGCCCTTGCGGAAGTCGTGATCGATGCGGCTCGTCTGGGCCTCGATATTGGCAGCGCTGAAGTCCTTGCCCGCTATGAAAAATGGCGAAGGTTCGATTCTTTGACGCTTCTTGCCGTCACTGATGGGCTGAACCGGCTGTTTTCAAATGATGTCGGAGCCGTTCGGGCGGTGCGGGATCTGGGCCTGGCGGCCGTCAACCGCACTCCCCCATTGAAGCGTTTTTTCATGCGTCACGCCCGGGGTACCGTTGGAAAGCTACCACGTATGCTCCACGGTGCGGCGCTATAGCGAATACATGATTCGGGAGAGTTCCCAGCCCGGGCTTAGGTTTCTCGGCTGAGTCCTTTCGACTCCAACGCCTCAACATAGCGCTGCCAGATAGTGTCCTGGTCACGCCCCATCTCGTACAGATAGGCCCAGGAGTAAATCCCGGTATCGTGCTGGTCATCGAACCGAATGCGCAGCGCGTAGTGTCCAACGGGTTCGAGGCCGAGGATCGCGACCTGTTTCTTGCCTGGTACGATGACTCTCTGGCTCGGACTGTGGCCCTGCACCTCGGCCGACGGGCTTTCAACCCGGAGAAATTCCGCCGGATATCGAAAGACACACCCGTCATCGAAGTCGATCTCGAGGGCCTTCTCCTCCTTATTCAACCGAACCTCCACCGGCCGCGGAGACTTGTCCGAACTGTCACTCATGTTGGGAGGGGTCCGCATCAGAAGTCGCCCCGTCGCCGCCCAGCTGACGTGCTTCATCGACGAGCATGATGGGGATTCCGTCGCGGATCGGGTAGGCCAGGCCAGCCTGCTCGCTGATCAGTTCCTGGGACTGATGGTCGTACTGTAATGGACCCTTGGTCAGAGGGCACACAAGGATCTCGAGAAGTTTGGGATCCACTGTACTGTTGTCAATGTTCATTGAGTACTCCGGCACGCCATTGGCCTCGAACGCGGTGAGAGAAATCCAAATAGTTCATTGCCCAAATAATTTATTGCAATAAAGATGGCCCGTCGCCACTTGCAATCATTCCACCCATTTTAAACAGCGCGATCAACGCCTCGGATCGCTCCGCCAGGCTTGGCGCTTCGAGAAGCGCCTGTTTCTCACGCGGGTCAAACGGGCACATCATGGCTAAAGCGTTGATCAATGTCTCTTCGTCGACACCGCCAATCTGTGTCCAGTCGGTCTCAAGCTCACGCGCATCCAGATAGTTTCTCAGAGCGGCCAGGAGTTCTTCTCGATTGGCACCCGAAGGCGGTGGCGGATCGAGGTCGGAAAGGAAATGCTCATAATTTGCAACCACTTCCCGGTAGCCGTGTGCCATGGGCAGTTCTTCAACGACGGAGTAGCGGCAAAGGCCTATGAGCGTCAGGTAATAACGTCCGTCATCGGTTTCCCGCAAACCAGAGACGCGGCCGACACAACCGATTCGGTAGAGGTCCGGCCGCTCGCTGGTCCACTCTGGTTCGGTCGGCTGAATCATGCCGATCAGCCCGTGGGCAGACGCGGAGTCACGGACCATGTCTCGGTAGCGTTGCTCGAAGATGTGGAGCGGGAGTTCGCCGCGCGGCAGCAGCAAGGCCCCCGACAGCGGGAACACCGGGATGGTCGGCGAGAGTGTATCGGCCGCGACGACAGGTGACGTGGTCACGAGAACAATAGTGAAGACAATTGACGCCGGCCGCTCAGTGTCAATTCATCGGTTGGACCGAATGCTTCGAACAGTGTGATGAGCTGTTTTCGCGCGGCTTCATCATTCCAGTTCCGGTCCCGGCGCGTGATCTCGAGCAACTCGTCAACCGCTTCCTCGCGCTGACCTGCCGCCATCAGGGCTTCCGACAGCTCGAAACGAGCCTGGTGATCGCTGGGATTGGATTCGACTTTGGCACGGAGTTCCTGGACGTCACCCGTGTCGCCCGAACCCTCTGCCAGCGTCAGCGCGGCTTCCACGCTACGTACTTCGGCGTGGTTCTGTTGCTCGGGTGGCACGACCGACAGGGTCTGGCGAGCACGCTCCAGATCGCCATTTTCCATGTAGCACCTCGCGAGCCCGGCTGTAGCGTCGGGATTGCCAGGCTCCGCCTTCAATGCCTCGCCGAACAACCCTGCTGCCGAAGCGAGATCGCCTTGCTCGAACAGCACGCGCGCATGGGCTGTTGCTTCCTCGGCAGGCGACGGCCCGATCTCGCCCGCGAGGCGTTCCACAAATGCCTTGATTTGACTTTCCGGAAGGGCGCCAACGAAGCCGTCAACGGGTTGGCCGTTCTTGAAGGCGAATACCGCCGGAATGGACTGTACACGCAACTGGGCTGCCAGTTGCTGGTTTTCGTCGACGTTGATCTTGACCAGTTTCACGGCGCCCGCTGCCGCTGTGACAACCTTCTCAATAGCGGGGCCCAGCTGTTTGCAGGGGCCGCACCAGGGCGCCCAGAAATCAACGATGACTGGCGTCTCCATGGATGCCTGGATGACATCCTCTCCGAAGGAAGTCGTGTCGCCCTCTTTAATCAATGCAGCGCCGTCCGGGGCTCCTGGCCCCTCGCCCTCGATAATCTGTTCCATGGTGTCTCTGTGTTCCGTGAAGAAGATGTTTGCTATGTCGGCGAGTCCGCTGCCGAAGTTCGACAAATATGATAGCACGCGTGTCGCGCGCCAAGTCCGGCGATATCAGCTTTGTTCGGCTTGCGGGCTATCCAACTCGTCGAAGTCCAGTATCTGGGGTTCGTGTCCACAGGCATGCACAAAGGCGACGAGGTCATTCGGGGCGATCGCTGTCGTCGCCTCGTTGGTCAGAGGGTGATAGTTGAGAGGGTCGCGCTCCAACATATCGCGGTCGAGAACGACGTGGACGCGGGCCTCGACATCGTTGATCAGGCCAAACGGCGTCACTGCGCCCGGAATCACCCCCAATACCTCCATCAGGAGCTCAGGCCGGCCGAACGAGAGTTGCGCGGCGCCGATGGGTCTGCGCAACCATTTCAAATCGACCTCGCGGTCTTCGAGCGTGACGACCAGAAAGAGGCGCCCCTTCTTGTCCTTGAGGAACAGACTCTTGCAGTGCCCGCCAGGAAGATCACCGCGCAGGCGTTTACTTTCCTCAACCGTCCACACAGCCGGATGGCGGAGTGTGGACCATTCGATGTTCAGCTCAGAAAGGCGCTGGTTAAGATCTTGTTCCGTCGCAGGCATGGTTGAACCCGTGCAGCTTGTGGGCCCGCGACGATAGCCAAGGGGTGCGGCGATGCCAAGAATGCCCGGGCCCCGACCCTGACGCCGTGCAGCGAACGTCGCTCAATTCTTGGTGCTTGCGTCCAGCCCGGCTATGGTTATGATCACCCGCCGCCACGAGTGTGGCGGCATGTATCCCGGGACTGCGGGCGTAGCTCAGGGGTAGAGCGCGACCTTGCCAAGGTCGAAGT
>CEUN01169381.1_pt1 | contig 29085 bp, 25 predicted proteins | sample 361501 | NCBI WGS metagenome assembly CEUN01 (sample SAMEA2622801, study PRJEB7988) | marine metagenome | biome: marine biome (ENVO:00000447); feature: marine epipelagic mixed layer (ENVO:xxxxxxxxx); material: "saline water (ENVO:00002010), including plankton (ENVO:xxxxxxxx)" | depth 120 m | reverse complement strand
GCAACAAGCCTGCGGGATGAGCTAGAAAGTTCACGATTTGAATACGAAGAAAAATTACAACGAACTCATGCTGAGAAAGTTGATGAACATTCCCAGTTGATAGAAACTATCTCAATTTTGAGAAACCAACTTGAAAAGCATCCTTCCGGAGTGACAAACGATGGCTAATAGAAAAATTGCGTTGGCGAGCGATGCTAAAAAACTAGAAAGCGCGAGTAATGACGAGTTAAAGCTTCAATTATCACGAGCTAAAACGAAGTTATATCAAACAGAATTACTATTGTCTGTGACGCAAAAAATTTCAGGCATTAAAAACTTGAGTGAAATATTGTGGACATTAATCGATATGACCACTCAAGAATTGGAAGCCGAAAGAGGAAGTCTTTTTTTAAACGATCCATTGACAGGGGAACTATATTCTCGGGTTGCGCAGGGCGACCTAACAAGAGAGATAAGAATTTTAAATACCACCGGTATCGCGGGAGCTGTTTTTAAATCCGGCCTTGGTGAAATTGTGCATTATCCATATGAAGATGAGAGATTTAACTCTAAGATCGACGAACAAACAGGATTTGTTACCAAAAACATCGTATGCGCTCCTGTAAAAACTGTAAGAAATGACATCATCGGTGTTGTCCAAATTTTGAATAAAAAAAAGGGGCGATTCACAAAAGAAGATCTTGAAATATTAGAAGGCATCACGGCGCAGGCAGCTATCTCTCTCCAAAATGCGCAGGGAATGGAGGAGATGGAAAAATCCCGCGAAAAAGAAATGCAGTTTCTGGATATTGTGTCTGATGTTACTGCAGAGATTGAACTTGGGTCTTTACTACAAAGAGTTATGGTTGAATCAACCAATATGCTCAATGCGGACAGAGCAACGCTGTTCTTAAATGATCCAAAAACAAATGAATTATTTTCTCGCGTGGCAATGGGAGACGGTATTGGAGAAATCCGATTGCCAAACGATGTTGGGATTGCTGGAGCCGTATTCCAATCACAAGAGACCATCAATATACCTTATGCTTATGCAGATTTAAGATTTAACCCCAGTTTTGACAAACAAACTGGATATTTCACCAGCTCTATACTTTGTGTGCCAATCATCAATAAAGATGGGGAATGTATTGGGTGTACGCAGGCTCTCAATAAAAAGGGGGGGGGATTCACAGATGAAGATGAATCTCGATTAAAAGCATTTACGCAGCAGGTTGCCATTGCATTAGAGAACGCAAAACTATTTGAAGATGTAGCAAAAGAGCGTGCATATAACCACAGTATGCTCACAAGCATGTCAAATGCAGTCATTACAATAGACGACGAAGGTAAAATTATTACCTGCAATAAAGCCGGTTTAAAAATCCTAAAAATTCGCACTTCAGATATAATTGGAAAAACGGCGGAAGAGTTTTTCACAAATGGCCGTTCATGGATATTAGAAAAAATTAAAAACTGTGAAGAAACAAAAGAAGATGAATTATTAATGGATGCCGAATTTGAAGTAGGCACAGAAGAAGACGATAATATCGAATTAGTTTCGGCTAATATAAGCTTTTTACCACTAGAAAACCAAGATCCAGACGGCAGGATGGATCAAGCCCAGGGCCATTTGGGCACGTTGATTATAATAGAAGACATTTCAGACGAAAAACGTATGAAGTCTACAATGTCTCGTTACATAGATCCGGGAATTGCAGATAAATTGATGAGCGAGGGTACGGATATAATGGGTGGGCAAGAAACAGAAGCCACCCTGCTTTTTTCAGATGTGCGGAGTTTTACGACTATCACAGAGACGCTCGGTGCTCAGGGAACTGTTTCCCTTCTCAATGAATATTTTGACATAATGGTTGAAGCTATTAGCGAACAAGGGGGAATGGTCGATAAATTTATTGGGGACGCCATAATGGCCGGCTTTGGCATTCCTGTCGCAAATGAAGATGACGAAGACCGCGGCGTTCGAGCGGGTATTAATATGATAAAAAGGTTGTGGGAGTGGAACGAAATTCGAGAAAAAGAAGGTAAAATGCCTGTTGATATGGGTCTCGGTCTGAATACAGATAAAGTGGTTTCAGGAAACATAGGTTCATCTAAGAGGATGGACTATACCATGATTGGCGATGGCGTGAATTTAGCAGCTAGGCTAGAAAGTGCCTGTAAAGCATATTCAGCCCGAATACTTATCAGTGACTTTACCTACAAAAAGTTAAAAGGCACCTACCAAATAAGATATATCGATGATGTTGTAGTAAAAGGTAAAACTGAACCAGTTGGTGTGCGAGAAGTTCTGGACTACCATACAACAAAAACGTTTCCGAATCTCATGGATACAGTCAATCACTTTAATGAGGGTCGCATATCATTTAAAGCTGGCAGTTGGGACAAAGGCATTCGATCTTTTAAAGAATGTCTTAGGGCTAATCCTGAAGACAGATTATCAAAAACCTATATTGAACGTTGTGAAGTTATGAAGAAGAAAAATCCCAAAGATTGGGATGGCATCTGGGTAATGACATCAAAGTAAATTCACTCACTCACAAATTTCGATTGGATCGACACCCGTCATCAGCACTAGCTCATCCAGCGTTGTCTCAAAGACTGTATTTGGCGTCCCTGCAGCCGCCCAAATTTTATCAAAAGCGCCAAGCCCCCCATCGATGAATGTAACTACATCACCCGTGTGACCGACGGGCGCCACGCCCCCAATAGCAAACCCTGTTTTCTCACGCACAAATTTTGCGTCAGCTCGGCGAATCTTTTCACCAAGCGTATCAGCCACCTTCTGTTCGTTAACCCGAGCGTTACCGCGGACGATAACAAGGATCGGCCGTTCCGTTCGTCTCGATTTAAATATTAAAGACTTAGCAATCTGACCGACTTCACAGCCAACCGCTGCTGCCGCTTCCGCTGCAGTTCGGGTGCTTTGATCAAAACACACAATTTTTGCCCCAGCCCCGCGGGCCTCAAGCGCTTGGCGAACCCGCTCGACCGACCCACTCTTTTGTTCGTCATTCAAAATATGCCTCCCATCATGCCATCCCAAACAACCAGTTTTACTGCCAAACCACCGAGGAGAACCCGCAATATATTCTTGAAAATAGTATCGCTAATACACCCAAGAAAATAACGGCCAACGTAGGTACCAAAAACAATTGGGGGTAGCATTGCCATCATAGACCAAGCGTAGTCGACAAAACTGAACCCAATTAAAGCGAAGCCGACAACCTTCATGAAATGGCCCAGAAAGGAGAAGACACTGGTGGTCGATACAATACTTTGACGGGTCAATCCACGACCAACCAAGAGTGTACTCAAAACTGGTCCCACCACACCAATGACAATATTAAGCGCACCAACAACGACGCCCGCTGGCACGAAGGCCCAAATTGGCAGTTCTCTATTGCGCAGTGCCTTTAGGCCCTGTGTAGCCAGAGTGATCAAGATGAAACTGCCAATTAGCGCCTGCACCCATTCCTTGGGAAGGTCTTGAAACAGCCAAAGCCCCGCGGCGATACCAAACGGCATCGGAATACCAAAGCGCAAGATGATGGGCCACAACATGTTTTCGCGAAGAAGCCAAATACGCCACCCATTTGCAACAAGCTGCACAGCACCATGTATCGGGATTGCCGCAGCAGGCGGCATGAACTGCAGCATCAGCGCCAAGAGCAAAGAACCACCACCGCCGCCTGTAGCCGTTGTCAAGGCAGAGGTAAAGAAAATAGCCCCCGCCATAATGCCAACTTCAAACAAGGCCACAGACTAAGCCTTGGCCACCCGACACAATAGCGTCTTTAAATTGGTCTGTTCAGAGATTGGATCGCGTTGGTTTTTATCGGTCATAAAATTAACTGAGCGCCACGGGTGATACGGTTGCTTTTCACCCCAGCCAATTGGCACAAAGACCGCGCTTTTGCGAATGCCGGGGGTGATCCAGGCGCGCGCCTCGATAGAACCATGCGCGGTCTCAATTTGTATACGCTCGCCGTCTTCAAGAGATAGTGCGTTTGCTCTCTCCGGGTGAATTTGTGCGTATAAATCGGGCCACATTTCCTGGCTTTGCCAGAAATAATGTGTCCAGCTGTGAAAATGCGGCGCTGGCGGGCGTCCCGTGACTAATTCCATGTCGTAGCCCTCAGCTCGCAGCCGGGAACCCGGCGTTTCGTCGTTCGGCATCACAATGCGTCCCGGCACTCCGAGCGTATTTGGATAGAACGGCGTCAGCACACCTTCGTCATCGTCACCAGCAATTGATTGAACATAGGGAAGGTCAATCAGCTGCTCGCGCTCACTATAAAAAATTGGCAGGGCGGAGAGACCCATCGTTTGAAAGTTCTGTTCCAGTTTTTCAGACCAAAATTGCAGCTTTCCGTTGGACGTCGCAAAGCGGAACCCTTCCTGTGCTGCACCGTCTGCCGTAGTGCCCTCGAGGAAGAGAGTTTCCTGTTCTTCGGCATCTTCGCTCGCAACTGGGAAACGAACCCAACGCCATGGATTAGCGTGCAGACGCCTTTGCGTCATACCACGCAGGGTTTCGTGCTTGATCATTTCCGCATCCCAGAACTTGGCTGTATCTTTATATTCGTCCTTCATGACATCGTCGAAACCAAAGCGTTTACCAAGCTCAGTCCAAATCCAGGCATCAGGCTTCGCATCGCCCGGCGGATCAATCAATCTGTCAACCCAGACGATACGTCGGTCATCATTGGCGCGGCCGATATCCCCCGCTTCAATAGCAGGTGCCGCCGGCAGTACATAATCAGCATACGCCGAAGTCTCATTCTGAAAGAGATCAATGTGGACTAGAAGCTCCAATTTCTTAAATGCTTCGCGCGTGACATCCTGATTTGGCCATTGAGCCATTGGGTTATTGCCAGCAATTAGTGCCTTCAGTCCGTACGGCTTGGCTTTTCGCATCGCCTCGGTCCAGCCGGCTGGGCTCTTGCGAATTTTCGATTTGCGCGGTTTGACCTGGCGGTGCTCAGGCGCATTCGCGAAAAGGGTCGGCGCGAAGGACATATTCATATAAGCACCGCCCCTACGGCCCCAATTACCGGTAATCGCCGCCAGGAACATGAACACGCGGTTAGTTTGCGCCGAGTTGGTGTGCTGATTGATGCCGCGACTGCAGAAGATAACGCAACCATCCGCTTCGGCGACCTCCTCGGCAAGGCGCTTAATATCGCCAGCCGCAATATCAGTAATACCCGCCGCCCAATCCGGCGTGTAGCCCTGATTATCGAGAAAATCTCTCCATTTCTCCCAGCCTTCGACCCAATTCTCACAGTAGCGTTGATCATGCAGCTGCTGCGCGAAGATATGTTGCGACATCGCCAAACCGAGCGCCATATCTGTGCCGGGACGGATGCCGTGCCAGCGATCTGCCTTGCTGGCAGTGGCGCTGTAACGCGGATCAACAACCACCATCTTGGTGCCGTTTTTAACACGCCAATTGTTGACCATCCCGAAATAGACTGGCCGGGTTTCGGCTTGGTTGTCGCCTATATAAAGGTACATTCCAGCGCTACCAATATCCTCTTCGGTATAACTATTGCCGCAGCCGTTGGCCCCCTGCGTCATTTGATAGGTGATGTTTTTGCCAGCAGCGCAAAATGGGTCCGTGGTCTCGAGATTGGGCGTGCCCCACATCTGGCCGAATAAACGAATATAACCACGAATTGTGATCATCCCCGTCCGGGTGCCGGCAAAGATGCCAAGTGCTTCCGGCTCGTTCTGGCGCAACGGCTCCAGTTTCGCTGCAATCTCGTCAAGTGCCTGTTCCCAGCCGATTGGCTCGAACTTTCCCTCACCGCGCGCGCCTACCCGCTTCAATGGCTGCGTCAATCGCCGGTCGTTGTGATACATCTGCAAGGTATGCTGGGATTTCGGACAGACCCGGCCTTGGAGAATTGGATCCTCTTCATTGCCGGTGATCTTCACCAGCTTGTCACCAGAGAAATGAAACTTCACACTGCATGTGTTGAAACAGAGTGTACAACTCCCGGGCTCGACACGGTCCGGTTTGCGCTCGGGCCTTGGCAGACCGTAGGGAAATGCAGCCCCACTCTGTTCAAACGCCAACTGCGCTTCTGGCGGATCAACAACCGCTGGCTGCTTGCGCTCGGGCAGTGGAACGGCTCCCTCCCGCCGATACATCCGGTCGAGATAGATTGTAGCGGGTCCCAGCAAGAACGAATCATGATCGCGGATCATCCGCCCCTCGCTCTCCGCCCGCTCGATATGATCCACACGCTCTCCAAACGTAATGGCGCTGCCAGGACAAACACTGGCACAGGCCGGGCTCAAGCCCTCGCTACGTCGGTCGGAACAGAGATCGCATTTTACCGCATGATGGCCACGCGGGTCGTAGCCCATAGCACCATATGGACAGGCCGTAACGCATTCACCGCAGCCAGTGCACTGACCCTCATTAATGGCAACAACGCCGTTTTCGGGATCCTTTGAGATCGCCTTTGGGTTTACTGGACAAGCGCGGAGACAGGCGGGGCGCTCACAGTGTTGACAGGCCACCGTCAGAAAATCGAGCCCGGGTGCTTCCCCGTCTGGCAGCCAAACTACTCGATTGCGATATTCACCAGGGCCTAGTCCGTGCTCTTGCTTGCATGCCGCCTCGCAGCTCTTGCATCCAATGCAACGTTCCAGATCAAACATGAGGGAAAGCCGGCCCATTCCTTAACCCTTTATCATTTCATTAGGTGCCACCAGTAGATTTCGCCGCCATCTGCCACATAACCCGCGAAGAACGTCACTGTGATAACGTGAATAAACAAACCAATAACAAATAGACCAGCCAGGAATAAGTGCAGCCCTCGCCAATAGGCCTGCACTCTACTAACACTTCGCCGAGTGCCAATCAGCGTCTCTTCTTCACGTGCAAGGCGGATGTATGAGAACGTTTTAAATGGATGCCAAAGCCAATGCGAGAGGTTTGGTGAGAATAACGCTTCCGCAGCATCTGCATCGAATTCACTCAGCAGGGTGGTTTTTCTATCTATCACGTTGCGAATTCTCGCTTGGAGATCAGTGTCTGGTGATGCAAATCCCGGCCGCTTTGTACCCATTGTCGCGGCCATGCGTTTGGCGCCATAAATCCGCGCCCAAACACCAAGAGCGGCCAATCCAATTAAAGCTAATATGAGAAGAGCCGGCGGTCGGCGCATATAGCCCACCGAATGAATAGCAATGCAAAGGCTGCCCAAACACGCAAGATTGACATGCGCTGCAAACCAAGCCACCGGTGAAGACGCACTTTTACCCCGCTTGGCAATAGAAAAACTTGCCGCAGTCAGCAACAAAACGGCCCCCGACACGCCCATCAAATAGAGTTCGGGACTACCTGGTGTCCTCCAGGCTTCCGACATGCCAGGCAATAAAAGAAAATATAAGGCAATGGCTAATACAGTGCCGCAGACCAGCCACGTAAGACGACGATTATTGAGATCTGGACGATGCATGACAGGGAGCAAGAATAGGTGACTCCAGCGAGACCGCCAGAACAATCGACATAAGAAGTCTAAAAATCGCGTTTGCCACCTTGCTCCCAAGAGTTATCTCTTCTAACCGGGGGAGAGCGCGAATGGTGAAACTCAACATCGGTGACACGCCTCGACGAGTGGAAGACATCCGGTTCCTGACGGGCGCAGGTTGCTACGTAGACGATATGCAACTTGATGATATGGCTCATGCAGTCGTATTGCGATCGCCTCATGCACATGCCGATATACGATCGATCGATACGGCCGCCGCCATTGGTGGTTCTGGAGTGGTATCGATTCTGACCGGAAAAGACCTCGCGGGCCACGACATTGGACCGCTGCATCCCTACGAACAAGTAAATATTTACTCAAATGAACCGTTCTGCTTTCCAACGCAATTCCCATTAGCGAAAGACCGGGTTCGCTATGTTGGCGAGCCAATCGCGTTGGTCATCGCGGAAACCCTCGAGCAGGCCCTAGATGCCGCCGAACAAATCGATGTAAGATATTCGCCACTCCCAGCCAAGACACGAATACAAGACGCCCTAAATGGTGGTGATGCATCCGATATCTGTCTCAACTGGTCGGTTGGCGATCAACAGGAAACAGATACAGCATTTCAATCAGCGGCGCATATCACGCAGCTGGCATTCCGAAATCACCGCGTTGTAACCAATCCAATGGAACCGCGAGGCGGCATCGGTGAATACGATATTGGTACCGGCCGTTACAAATTACATATCTCCGCGCAAAGCATTCACATGGCGCGAGACCGGGTTGCCCAGACGCTTGGCGTCGAAGCAACCATGCTGAGGTTGATTGCCCCCGATGTCGGCGGCGGTTTCGGCGTAAAGAACTTTATGTACCCTGAAATGGTTTTGCTGTGCTGGGCGGCGCGCGTTGCCGGCCGACCCGTCAAATGGATTAACACACGCAGTGACGGGTTCGTCTCTGATCACCAGGCGCGCGACAACGACGCCCAAGCGGAGCTGGCCCTCGATGCTTATGGCAACTTCCTTGCCCTGCGAGTGCGAAGTATCGGAAATCTGGGCGCTTATCTCACAGGCAGTATGGCGCGAATTTTTACTGAGCAGTTCGTCAAACTGCCGGGTGGGCCTTACCGCATTCCGGCAATCCGCGTGGATGTCAGCGCAGTCTATACGAATACAGTACCGACGGGCGTCACCCGCGGCCCGGGTTTTGGTGAATTTGCCAATATCATGGAACGCCTCGTTGATGCCGCAGCGCGGGAGATGGGTCGCGATTCGACGGAACTTCGTAAACAAAACCTAGTTAGCATTAACGAAATGCCCTTTATGAATGCGATCGGGGCTATCATGGATAGCGGGGATTTTGCCTCCAATGTCGAAGCGGCGATGAAGCGTGCGCGAAACGGTTTTAAATTTCGTCAGTCGGCTTCAGAGGCAAAGGGCAAGATTCGTGGCATCGGCATTGGCTATCACATCAAGGCTACCTTCGGTGCGCCAGATGAAAACATCAAACTCAGTTTTGAAATTGACGATACCGTCACTTTTACAACCGGCACCCAAGCTATCGGCCAAGGTCACGAAACTAGTTTCCGTCAAATCATCTCCGATCTACTGGGTATACCTGCGGAAAATATACATTACCGGGCAGGCGATACAGACCTCATTCCAAATGGTGGTGGACATGGCAGCTCACGCGCGACCTTCATGGCGGGGACGGCGATCCACATGGCAAGCGAGCGCATACAAGCAAAGGGAAAGCGAATTGCTGCTATGATGCTTGAAGCCGCGGAAACGGATATCCTCTTCCAAGACGGTGCATTTTCTATAGCCGGCACCGACCGTTCTGTTGGTCTGATGGCCGTAGCGGCCAAAGCACGGGCTGAGGGCGACTTACTTGATACACTGCAGAATTTTACCCGCGAGCATCATACTTTTCCAAACGGCTGCCACGTCGCCGAAGTCGAGATCGATCCGGAAACCGGTTTAGTTACCCTGTCGCGTTACACCGCAGTGGACGACTACGGCACAATGATCAATCCATTCCTAGTCGCGGGCCAGGTGCATGGTGCGATCGCCCAAGGCGTCGGACAGGCACTCATGGAGCATGGGGCTTACGAAGCCGAAAATGGTCAACTGCTAACTGGCTCCTTTATGGATTACTGCATGCCGCGTGCGGATGATTTGCCAGCCTTTGACTTATCGTTCCAAGGTATTCCGTGTACGACCAATCCACTCGGCGTTAAGGGCAGCGGCGAAGCGGGTGCCATCGCCGGTTTTCCGGCGGTTGCAAATGCGGTTTTAGACGCGCTCAATTCATACAACATCAGTTCCCTCGATGGACCCGCAACCTCAGAAACAATTTGGCGCCTTTTAAACAAACGCCAGGTGTCACTGCCATGACCAAAGGCTATGGCCCAAGGGCACAATCCAAAATTAATCTTTCCGAGGAAACCTACCGGGCCATCAAATTGATGAAAATCTTCATCGCCCAGCAGTTGAAAAAACATTAAGGTCGCAAGATGAAATTTGACTACATCATTGTCGGAGGCGGGTCTGCAGGTTCCGTTCTGGCAAACCGGCTGTCAGCACGCAGCACCAACAAAGTCTTGGTATGCGAAGCGGGTCAGGATACGCCACACGGCAAAGTTCCGCCCGAAATTCTAGACAGCTACCCGGGGAAGGCCTATTTAGATCAGCGTTTTCACTGGACCGAGCTAAAGGTCACAACACAGGTCGTCTCGCACAACAATCCAGAAGAAAACCGGCCACCCCTTCGCAAATACGAACAAGCACGAGTTCTAGGCGGCGGTTCTTCTATCAACGGCCAACTGGCCAACCGGGGCGCTCCCACCGACTTCAACGAATGGGAGGAGCGCGGAGCTAAGGGATGGGGTTGGGAAGCCGTTCTGCCTTACTTCAAGAAGGTCGAGCGGGATATGGATTTCGATGGCCCCTATCATGGTAATGAGGGCCGCATTCCCGTCCGACGTATTTTCCCGGACCTTTGGAACGGTTATTCAAAAGCGGCTGCACAAGCCCTCTCTAATGCCGGTTACAAATACCTACCGGATCAAAACGGCGAGTTCAAAGAGGGTTATTTCCCGATTACCAGCTCCAATGCTTATGAAAGACGCGTTTCTGCAGCGATCGGATATCTCGATCCCGGCACACGTCTTCGCGAAAACCTCAGCATCTCCACTCATACGCAAGTAACAAAACTGCTATTCGACGGTAAAAAATGTGTCGGCGTGAAAGCCCTGGTGGAAGGAAAAGAGATGGAGTTCCCCGGTAATGAGGTCATTCTTTCGTCAGGGGCCATCCATTCGCCAGCTCATCTGCTTCGTGCCGGAATTGGACCAGCTATGCATCTCCATGATCTTGGCATAACGGTCCAAGCCAATGTCCCGGGCGTTGGACAGCGCCTAATGGATCACCCCTCGATTGCCGTGGCAGCTTTCATCCATCCGGATGCAAGGATCAACGATTATACCGGTCGACACGCCCTTGTTGGGATGCGTTATTCCTCCGGCGTTGAGGGTGTCCCGAAGGGTGATATGTTCGCCCTTCCCATTGCAAAGTCGTCCTGGCACGCCGTGGGTGAACAGATCGCCTCATGGATCATTTTCGTCAACAAGACTTATTCTGAGACCGGCCAAGTACGGTTAGCCACCACCAGTTGGCGGGACGAACCAACCGTTGAATTCAATCTTCTATCAGATAAGCGAGACCTCGATCGGCTGACACAAGGCTTCCGAAAGATTGCCAAACTTTATGAAGACCCAGCCATGCAAGCGGTCGCCAGTAACGTCTTCCCGGCCAGCTACAGCGACAAGGTACGCCAGGTCGGCCTCGTTAACAAAAAAAATGAATTCCTCACCAGCATGATGGCGAAACTACTCGACGGACCGTCAGCATTACGTGCAATATTGATTCAAAAATTCATCATGGAAGGCTACACACTCGAGCAAATGATGACTGATGACGACGCTATCGAGGAATTTGTTCGCAAGTCTGCTGTCGGCGTTTGGCATGCGTCGTGTACTTGTCGGATGGGCGCGGATGACGATCCAATGGCAGTCACAGACAAGGAGGGGCGGGTCCGTGGCGTCGACGGTCTGAGGGTCGTCGATGCATCGATTTTCCCGGCTGTCCCTTGCGCAAATACGAACTTCCCGACATTGATGACGGCGGAAAAAATTTCGGACGCCATCCTTTCCAAACAATAACGCCTTAGACGGAAACGAACTATGGATGAACAACGCGCCTTCGACGGCATCAAGGTTCTAGATTTCACGCAAGGTATCGCGGGCCCTCACAGCACAATGCTATTAGCGCAGCATGGGGCCGACGTTATCAAGGTCGACCCGCTTGATGGCGATTGGGGCCGTTCTATGGGAGCCCTTTACGGAGACCATTGTGCCCATTCTATCGCGTTCAACCGAGGCAAGCGCTCGATCGCGCTCGATATGAAGCAACCGGAAGCACGTGAGATTACCCTGAAAATTGCGACGGAATGCGACGTTATCGTTGAAGCCTTTCGTCCGGGCATCATGGCTAAATTTGGTCTCTCGTACGATGACGTGAAAAAATCAAACCCAAACGTAATATACCTGTCCGTAACCGGCTTCGGTCAGAACGGGCCAAATAACGGACTTCCAGTCACCGACGCGATCATCCAAGCGTTCTCTGGCTTTATGACCATCAATCGGGATAGCCAGGGCCTACCGAACCGGGTCAACATGATCCCAATTGATGTGACGACCGGGCTCTATGCGTTCCAAGCACTATCTGCGGCCTTAATGCGCAAGTTCCGCTATGGCATCGGCTGCTACATTGACAACAGCCTGATGCAATCCGCTGCGGCATTTCAGTCTGCCAAAATTGCTGAGTATTACCTGGAAGATGGTGAAGTCGCGCCACTTTATGCGCCAGTTGGAACGATGAAAACGGCGGACGGCTTCATGAACGTCACTGCGATGCGCGACCATCACTATGAAGCGCTCTGCGACATTCTTGGCCTGCCGGAACTGAAAACCGATCCGCTTTACGATTCACGGGAGAAACGCATAAAAAACGAAAAGACCCTAATGGTGCTGATCCGCGCCCAATTTGAAAAGCAGCCCTCTGATCACTGGGCGAAATTGCTCACCGACGCAGGCGTCATGAATTCTATTGTGCAGGGCTATGGCGAATTTTTGGATCATGAACATACCAGGGTGGTGGGCGCAGTCGCTTATGTGGAGCATGACGGCGCTGGCACCATCCCAATGCCTCAAATTCCGGGTTTGCCACGCATCGAGGGGCAGTCGGCGATGACCCATGCCCCGCATATTGGCGAACATTCGGTTGTCCTGCTCAAGGAATGGGGCTATGGCGACGACGTCATTTCGTCTATGTTATCGAAGAAAGTTACTACCATTCCAAAATAGCAAGCCAGCTCGGCAGGTTAAAATAGAGGCTATTTTGGCCGCGCCCTTCGTAAACCACCCGCACGCGTTTTTTTAGAAAGTAACACCGGGTCCCTCAGCGACAGGTGAAATCTATACTCGTGGTGCCTCTAACACCTTCGCCAAAAATTCCCGCATTAAGTCATTGAACCGTTCCACATGCTCGAGCGATGCAAGATGTTGAGCCGGCTCCAACCAATGGAGCGGCGCACCTAAGGACGCGGCCATCTTCTTGGATGTCTCAGTAGGCACACCAGGGTCGTCCGGCGTGGCGATGACTATGGCGGGGGCTTTAATATTCTGCAAACGGGACATTGTATTCAGGCCGCACATCGCGGCACTTGCGGCGTCAAAGCCTGCCACCGTAAAACCGCGGATCATCTCTTCCATATAGACATAGCCGGGATTACGAGCGGCAGCCGCGGCCTCGGAAAACCAACGCGCCAAAAGAGCGCACCGCACCGCATCCATACCGTCCTCTCGAACCAGCGCTGCCCGATCCCGCCATAACTTTCGCTGCTTATCAGAATATTGAGCCGTGGTATTGACCAAGGCGACAGAGGCAACGCGATCAGGATGGTCCAGTGCCATCATCTGCGCAATCATTCCGCCCATCGAGACACCACAGATATGCACCTCATCGATTTCGAGGGCGTCCAGAAGCCCGACAACATCAGTCGCCATCATCTCAAGCGTATAAGGTCCTAAAGGTTTGCCACTCGCACCATGCCCCCGGGCGTCGTGGCGCAGCACGCGAAACCCTTCGAACGCCGGCAGATGACTATCCCAATATCGATGGTCGCTGGCAAAACAATGATTTAAGCAGACAACCGGTGCGTCCGTAGGCCCATTCAGTACATAATTTAATTCGATGCCACCTATATTTATACAGCTGCTTGCCATACGGATTCCCTTACCCACCATTATCTCTATGACTTCATCTAGCTTGGATCGGATGCGAATGCCAACCGACATTAATCGCCGTTTCCTTTTAGCATCTCGGCCCACTGATCTGCCGAGTGTCGCAAATTTTCGCATCGAGCCCGCTGCGATGCCAACGTTAGAGGACGGCAAGGTTCTAATCCGCGTGCTAATCGCCGCTCTATCGCCGTGGCAGGGGCAACGCCTCAAAGATTTCGAAAATTACACGCAGCCCTTCAATATCGGTGAGTTGATAGATTGCGATGTGCTGGGCCAAGTCATTAGCGGGGACACCGAAGACTTAAAGAAAGGCGACCTCGTCACCGGACGGCTTGGCTGGCAGGAATACGCCGCCGCCAAACCTGAGCATCTATTACCCGCCACGACAGAGTTTGAAGAAACGTTGTGGCTAACAGCCCTCAGCTCACCAGGCCTTACCGCCTATTCTGCGATGGAAATGTTCGGCCGCCCAATGCCGGGCCAAACGATCGTAGTAACTTCCGCGGCAGGCTCAGTTGGCAGCTATGCTATCCAGCTCGCTAAACTCGCGGGCATGAAAGTCGTCGGTATCGCCGGTGGAGCTGAAAAATGCAAAATTGTCACTAAGTCGCTTGGTGCCGACGCCTGCCTTGACCATCGCACGCCAGACTTAGCCTCACGCCTTCGCAAAACATGCCCTGAGGGCGTACACCTCTTCTTGGACACAGTCGGCGGTTGGATCGGCGATGCCGTCTTCGAAAGCCTAGCGAAGTTCGCGAAGGTATTGATCGTCGGCCGAACAATTTCCAACAATAGCACCCAACCCGATCTAGATCCAGTTAACATGCGGATGCTTTGGGCGCGAGAAGCCAGCATCCAATGCTTCTCACGCTATTCCTATCCAGATAAATGGGCTTTCGCGCGGGAGCGAATGATGAGTTTATGCCGTAATAATAAGATCACGACCATCGACAATATCATCGATGGTTTCGAGCAAACACCCACCGCTCTGCATGACATGCTAGCCGGAAAATACACCGGTAAGGTGATGGTCCGTTACGCGGAGACAGAAGGATGAGCATCGAGAAAGTCAACGCGGCAGGGATCAAGTTCGCTTATCGTTGGGATGGTAATCGAAACGGGCCCGTGGTCATGATGGCGCACGCAATGGGAACGAGCCACCGGATTTGGGACTGGCAGGTCCCAGCTCTCGAGGACCATTACCGTCTGTTACGCTATGACTGGCGCGGACATGGCGACACCAATGCGCCTCCAGGTCCTTATACGCTAACGCAGTTTGTCTCAGACGCGATTGCCGTTATGGATGCGCTGAACCTTGACAAGGTGCATTGGGTTGGCATCTCAACCGGCGGAATGATCGGCCAAGGGCTTGGCATTCATGCGCCGGAGCGAGTTGCTTCACTATCGCTCTGCAACACCACTTCGCAATCGACAGATTGGTACCGCGAATGGGTGAAGGAACGTCAAGCCGTCGTGAAGGAAGGCGGCATGTCGCCAGTCTGGGATATGACGGATAAGCTTTGGTTCACGGATGCTTTCGTAGAAGCCGCCAATACTGAATACCAGGCGATTCGCGATGTCTTCATCAAAACACCAGTGCCAGGCTATCTTGGAGGCACTTCCGCTGTTGCCGATCTCGCTTATCTGCCGGACCTACCGAAGATTAAAGCACCGACGCGAATAATTGCAGCTGGCGACGATCCAGTCGCCCCGATGGTCCGTGCAGAGGAGATCCGCGACGGTATTCCTGGCGCAGAACTATCTGTTATCGACGGCCAACGGCATTTTTCTAATGTCGAAGTGCCAGACGAATTCAATGCCGTGCTTCGAAAGGGCCTGGACGAAATGTTGAGTAAGAGCGAGCAATGAGTTTACCCGCACATCCGAATGTAATGGGGACGGAGTATATGGTGGTCTCCGGCCATCCCGCAGCCTCCCTTGCAGGCTCGCAAATTCTGGAAGCCGGCGGTAATGCAGTTGATGCAGGTGTCGCCATCGGTCTATGCATCAATGTGTTGGAAAGCGAAATGACTGGCTTTGCCGGTGTAGCACCTACGATGTTGCGAATGGCAGCGGACGGCGAAGTCCGGAACTTCGTTGGCGTTGGCCCCTGGCCAAAGGCCTTGGATGCGGCCTACTTCCGGGAGAACTACGACGGGCTCGTGCCGCCCGGCATTCTCGATACAGTTGTTCCGGCGGCCCCAGATATCTGGCTCACGGCATTGCAGAACTTCGGCACATTATCTTTCGGTGAAGTTGCGGAAGCCGCCATTCGGTTGGCCTGTGATGGCTTCCCAATGTATCCATTCATGATCGAAGCGATGCAAAACCACTATGATGATTTCAGAAAATTGCCAGGAACCGCAGCGATTTACTGCCCTAATGGCGATCTGCCAAAAGTGGGGGATCTTTTTGTCCAATCAGAACTTGCAGGCACTTTGCAGTTCCTTGTGGACGAGGAGCGTGCAGTCGCTACAGATGGACGCCAAGCCGGGATCGACGCAGCACGACGCGCTTTTTACAAAGGTGATATTGCTGTCGCTATTATCAAGCAACAGGAAGAATCAGGGGGCTTCATGACTCGTGAAGACCTCGCGTCCTTTCGGGCCGAGATCGAGGCACCAACCCGCGCCAGTTTCGGAGAATACGAGCTTTACGGCTGCGGCCCATGGTGTCAGGGGCCTATGATCATCGGTGCAGCCCAAATCCTCAGTAACGTGGACTTAGGTAGCATGGGCCATAACAGTGCCGACACCATACACTACGTGACCGAGGCATTAAAACTTTCTGCAGCCGACCGTGAGGCTTATTTTGGCGACCCAGTCCAAATGAAAGTACCCCTGGATATCCTGCTCGACCCAAACTACAGCCGGATGCGGCGCGACCTTATTCAATCGGACCGCGCCCATCCAGGATTGCCCAATCCCGGCAAAGTTGATGGCTTCAACGTGCCAGCTTGGCAGCCCGATCCATCGTCTAAACCGCAACAAGCACCCGCCAATTCGTTGGAAACATCCTACTTCTGCGTCATTGATAAAGACGGCAATCTCTTCTCAGCAACTCCAAGTGATCCAACAATTAGCGGTGAGGTCGTCCCAGGCCTCGGCATAACAACATCGCGCTGGGGCACCCGCGCACATACAGGCGCCCATCATCCGGCCCGCGTCGGCCCAGGCTGGCGCCCCCGCATGTCGGCGAACCCGATGCTGGCGATAAAGCCTGGCGAAGCGCTGATTCCCATAGGTTCCCCCGGCAGTGAAGTCCTTGGTCAGGCACAGTTGCAAGTAATGCTTAACATGCTCGTCTTTGGGATGAGCCCGCAGTCCGCCGTCGAAGCTGCCCGCTTTGCTTGTTACAGCTGGCCAGCCTCCGCCCTACCACACACCTATCATCCAGCACGCCTAAACCTCGAGGCGGACATTGGCGAAGAGATCGGCAGGGAACTCGCGGATAGAGGTCATGATATTCAATGGTGGCCGGAGCGTATCTGGCGAGCCGGATCCGTCTGCACAATTTGGCTGGATCAAAAGAGCGGTGTCCTACAAGGTGGCGCTGATCCGCGCCGCAACGCCAGTGCAGTCGGCCGGTAGAACCCCACGAGAAACAAGAGGATTAGATGTATTACGACAGCGTTGAAAACAAACACGGCTTGAAACATGACCCGTTCAAAGCCCTTGTAGCGCCTCGACCTATCGGCTGGGTGTCTACAGTCAGCAACGATGGTGCCCTGAATCTCGCACCCTACAGCTTCTTCAACGCCGTCAGCGACCGACCGCATTACGTTATGTTCGTCTCGGCAAGGCGCAAGGATAGCCTTCGCAATATTGAAGCGAACGGTGAATTCACCTGCTCCATCTCGACGATGGATACGTGCGATGGCATGAACGTCTCATCGGCACCGGTCGATGCCCTGGCCGACGAATTTGCGCTTGCCGACCTAAAGACGGCGCCTTCGCACTTTGTCAAACCACCACGCGTCGCGCGAGCACCCGCCTCCCTAGAATGCAAACACTGGAAGACCGTCGAACTACCAGACGTTAGTGGCGACGACGGCCATTTCATTATTATCGGACAAGTGATCGGTATCTATATCGATGACGCGGTCATCAAGGACGGCATTGTCGATACCGCCGCATTCCGGCCATTGGCGAGAATGGGCTATATGGAATACGCCGTCGTAACCCCGGAAACCGCGTTCTCGCTTGGCCGTCCACAGGTCCAAGAGGACGGCTCCGTGAAAATTCCGGAAGGCGAGTGGGACGGCGTGTACCGCTAGTTTTCAGCGCAGGCCGTCTTCACCTTCCACGTCTTTTATCTTCAAACCCCCAACCCGAGGCAGAGGACGGCCCGAATCGGTAACCGCAATGGCGACTAATATCTCGTCCGCCCGCGGCGCATCATTGACCCAGACCTCCATCCCGTCAAAATGGCTGCGGACATATGCCGCATCCTTATGGCCGAGGGGAATATCGAGGATCTGCCCTGGCCCGCCCCGCTTCTTCGAAGACGGCACCAATGCCGCCCCTTTCTCAACAGCTGACCGCAATGGTGCGCCCAGTTTTGGATGCAGAATAGCGGCGGCGTGCTCCAACTCTCCGTCAACACCAACCAACGCGGCCTTGCCATAGCTTTCCACATCAGAAGGCGAGACACCCAAAGCCGTAACAGCCCGCTCGCCGAGTAGGCTGCCAAGCTCGGCCCCGATATTAATCAGCTCAGTCAAATCCTCCACATATCGACCTACAAAGGGGTTCTTGATTACCGCCACCGCAGCGGCTCGTCGTGTTGGCGGATTAATATTTCTCTCCATCTCACGATGAATTTCGTCAGTCACGGTGACAAGCTTTCGAACCACCACCCCGCTCATTGGGCGTCTTCCAGCATCATCGCCGCACATTTTTCACCAATCATTATCGTTGGTGCATTTGTATTGCCGGTGGTTAAAGTTGGCATTATGGACGCGTCTGCGACGCGCAGCCCCCCAATGCCATGGACACGTAGGCGGGAATCGACCACCGCGGCTGTATCTTCGCCCATCTTACAGGTGCCGACCGGATGATGGATCGTTCCGCCATGTTGCTGCATGAATTTTATGATTTCATCACGTGTCTGGACATCCGGCCCAGGTGCAAATTCACCAAAACTTACCTCCTTCAATGCCGGTGCCTCAAAAATCTGGCGGCAAATTTTAATGCCAGACACGACAACATTTATGTCATTGTCATCCGTCAGATACGCCGGGCTAATCACCGGGTCAGCAAAAGGATCGCTGCTGCCCGACATCACATGACCTCGGCTTTCGGGCCGTACAGGGATTGCGGTGAGTTGCACGCCAGGCGCCCGCTCTAGTGCTCCCTGACCGGTATCAATCGGCGTCGCGGGTGTAAAAGTAAGCTGCAGGTCAGGGCTCGAAAGCCCTTCACGGCTTCGACAAAATACCATCGCGCTGGTAACACCAAAAGTCAGCGCCCCATTGCCAAAAAGCACATATTTTCCAACCTCAGTTATTACGCGTGGAAAGCGTGAAAGCTGGTTCAACGTTATCTCACTCTTCCGCACCCGATGTTTCATTCGCGCGCCCCAGTGGTCGGCCAAATTGCTGCCGACCCCGGGCAGGTCGTGCAGGACTTCGACACCAATTTCTTTTAAATGCGACGCTGGTCCAATGCCAGAAACCTGGAGGAGGTGCGGCGAGTTGTAAGCGCCCCCACACAGAACAACTTCTTTAGTCGCACGAATTTCCTTCATCTGTTCACCTCGGCGATAGGAAACGCCAACACATTTTCGACCCTCGAACATTAGGGTACCAACCTGTGCATCGGTGACGACCTGCAGTTTTGGGTTAGAACGTGCGGACCGAAGATAAGTCTGCGCAGTCGACCCTCGGAATCGTCCACGCCGCGTCATCTGTGAATAGCCAACACCCTCTTGCTGGGCGCCGTTGTAATCTGGTGTGAACGAAAAGCCCACCTGCTGCGCCGCTTCAACAAAACGATGGGTCAAGGGCAGAATAGTTCTATAGTCTTCAACCTTAAGTGGCCCCTTGTCACCTCGGTAAGCAGGGTCACCACCCTCCTTATAGGCCTCCGACTTCTGGAAATAAGGCAACACGTCTTCGTAGGACCAGCCACGGCAACCCATTTGCGCCCAACCATTAAAATCAGCGGCATTACCACGCACATAGAGCATACCATTAATTGAGGACGAACCACCCAGTACCTTACCACGTGGCAGGTTTACCTGCCGCCCGCCGGTGCTCTCGACCGGCTCGGTCTGATAATTCCAGTTGACCGCTTCATTATACAAAAGCGGCCGCAAAGCGGCAGGAACATGAATACGAATGTCGCGGTCTTTTGGACCAGCCTCCAGCAATACAACTTCCGCACCGCCCTCGGCCAATCGACATGCAATAGCGCATCCAGCAGAACCCGCACCAACCACAATATATTCGGTGTCAATCATGACCAAATAGCCGAACGCTTCTCCACGAAAGCCTTACCACCTTCTTTACGGTCCACAGAGTTCATCACCCGGTTCTGAACAATCTCGGTAAACTGATCGAGCGCGGTATAATCTAAATTACCACCCCGGACCATTAGCTCCTTCATTCCCTGGACAGCAGCCGGGCTGAGGCTGGCAAGGCGCTGGGCTATTCTTTCGGCTTCTGCCATCAGCTCCTCCGCGGGGACAATCTTATTGATTAAACCAACTTCATGTGCGCGTTTCGCATCCACCCGTTCAGCCAACAGAAGCAATTCTGACGCAATAGCCCAGGGCATCATACGCGGAAACCAGGCTGCTGGAATTGTCGCAATACCCCATTGCGGTTCTGGCAGCCAGAACGATGTATCCGGGGCCGCAACGCGAATATCGGCGTCGAGAGCAATCCACATGCCGTAACCGACAACATGCGAGTGCAATGCACTGACGATGGGTTTGTAGACACGGTTGGCACGGGTAATATCTGGAAATTGGCCTGAGTAGCGGTATTGCACCGGTGCCCCACCCGAAAGATCAGCCCCGGCACTGAAACACCGCCCGTTGCCAGACAGAATGGCAGCGCGCATTTCCGGGTCCTTCTGGAAATCATCCCATACCTCGCCAAGCTCGCGGTGCATATCCGCATTCATCGCATTAAGCTTTTCAGGCCGGTTCAGGGTAACATAGGCGATATGCTCCTGTTTCTCATATTCAATTGTTGTAAGGTTCACAGAATCATTCCTTTCTTATGAAATTTTAGGAGCCGTCTTCCAATCGGCGCCAGGATTAAAATTGGTGTCTGCCGCCAGCACACCTTGGCCTGGCACATGGTTAACTTCGAGCCGGATGCCGTCCGGATCCTCGAAAAGAACATAGTAATAGCCGGGCGCCCAATGACCTTCCGTGGCCGGGGTGACAATATTTGCGCCCATCTCTCGCAATAGGGCCTCGACTTTATCCACGTCTTCACGCGAGCGTGCTCTCAAACAGATATGATGCAGCCCCACCCGGCCTTGCTCGAACCGTTCGCCCGCAAATTTTGATTTGCACGGCTGAATACCTATTGCCGTGCGGCCACCAACAAAATAGGTCAAACCCTCATTATCAAAAACACATTCAAGGCCCATCGCGGGCATCAATTGGGCATAGAAAATCTTCGCTTTTTCGTATTGCGAAACGGTTAAAATAGCATGTGCCATGCCATTGATCTCGATCATGTCCCTATCCCTAAGCTATTTGTTTTCCCCAATTAAGGATATAGAGCACTAATCAAAAGCTGGCCGCCTTTCCATGCCACGAATGATAGTCACGTCGCCTTCGTTCGCGTTCCGGAGTTCTCATCGCGAGCTTCATTAAAGCCCGTTGGAGAGTTTAAATCTATGCACCAAAGTGTTTTATTTGCTATATGATAATTTTGCTATCGCTCGTTGAGAGGTAATGTGGATCGTTTGAAAAAATTGATCCGTTCTATTCTCTAGATGGCATTATACCGCAAAACGAAGCGATGCCGTAAATTTAAAAATCGAAAATCATCCGACTTAAGCGGACCCTTTACACGATCGACCTATAGTACCCTTAGGATTTGAGAGGCTGCATAAATTCAGAAGGCCTCTGCTGCAAGCGAGTGATGAATTTCAGCTTACTGATTTATTCTTAGAGGCCCCGGATTAGTGCGTCAGAATCACACCACAATTTAAGGAAATCAGACTGTGCCTAAACATCAAAATGCAAACTCAAGCAAAGACGAAATCGGCTCAAGAGATGTGGTATGTACGAGTTGTGATGGGTTCTGTCCCGTCTCAGCAAAGATCAAGAATGGACGCGTCTTCAAAGTGGCAACGCGAGACGCTCCAATCTTTAAAGACGTGCTGTGCATGAAAGGCGCCTATGCCCCCAAAGCATTTGCACATCCAGACCGTATCCTTCACCCACTAAAACGCGTCAGCGATCGGGGACAAGGGCAATGGCGTCGCGTCACTTGGCATCAGGCTTTAGATGAAATTGCGGAAAAGCTTCAAAAGGTGATTGTAAAATATGGGCCCGAAGCTTTTGCAGTCAGTCAAAGCCAGGCAACTGGCGTAACTGATCAGGGGCTTACACGGCGCTTTATGAATCATTTGGGTTCTCCTAATTGGATCAGCGGCGTCGCCTATTGCATGGGCAATACAGCAGCAGTCAACCGAATGGTTTATGGCTGGTATCCACGCGCGGATATCTTAAATTCGCGCTGCATCGTTCTTTTTGGCCACGATCCGCGCCGGCACTCCTGGACTTTGGAATACAAAACAATCCGCATGGCACAAGCAAAGGGCGCAAAATTGATTGTTGCTGATCCGCGCCGTAGCGAAAACGCAGAATTAGCCGATATCTGGCTCCCAGTTCGCGCAGGCACCGACGCCGCCCTAATGTTGGGCATGGCGAGGGTCATTGTAGATGAAAAATTATACGACGCTGCATTTGTGCGTGATTGGTGCACGGGATTTGAAGAGTTGCAGAAACGACTTGAGGATTATCCGCTCGACCGCGTTGCCTCCATAACAACATGCACAGCAGAGGACATCTCAGCAGCGGCTCGCCTCTACGCCACAAACGGCCCCGCTTGTATCCCATGGTCGCCAATCACCGACCAACAGGTTTCGTCCACCAGCGCCATACGCATGCAGTGCATACTGCGCGCAATCTGCGGCTATGTGGACACAAAAGGCGGTGATATATTTTTGGGTTTCCATCCCACCATCCGGTCCGAATCTGAGATCGAAAAGCATGAGGTACTTTCAGACTCGCAAAAAGCAAAGCAGTTAGGCGCAGAGGAACACCCTGTCTTTACGTACCGAGGCATGTCCCAACTTGGCGACGTCACGGAACAGGTCTGGGGCGCTCGCTGGGCCAACCTCGTTGGCGGGTGCTATATGGCTAATCCAATGAGTGTGTTTAAGGCAATGGCCGAAGATGAGCCATATCCTGTAAGGGCTTTCTTTGCGATCGCAAACAACACCCTCCTTAGTTACGCGAACGCCCAGCGCATTTACAAAGGTCTTATGAGACAAGACCTTTTAGTAGCATTTGAGCATATGATGACGCCAACGAGCCAGCTGTGCGACTACGTGCTGCCAGGCGACGCTTGGCTGGAACGACCTAGTATACAGGCGGGCATCTCTGAGCAGGCAATGCCGCCACCAGGCGAATGCCGCAATATTGTTTATTTCTGGCATGAAATTGCCAAACGCATCGGCCTGGGCAAAACAATCCCTTGGTCTACACCAGAAGAGATGATTGACTATCGATTGGAACCAAGCGGTGTCACTTGGGCGCAGGTGGCAAAGAGCGGTAAATTGCCTTCCGCATCTGCAAAGAATAATTCTTCCAAAAAGTATCAAAAATATACTGAGCACGGGTTTGCCACACCTTCAGGTAAGGTAGAGCTTTATTCTTCTGTTTTAGAAGAACTAGGCTTTGACCCCCTGCCGTACTACCGTGAAGCCGCGGAGCCAACCGCGGCATATCCTCTGCGCCTCTTCATTGGCTTGCCAGACGACGAATATTTCCGAACTGGTATGCGGTTTGTGCCTGAATTGCGAGCACGATCACAGGACCCAACCTTCCTAATTGGCCCTAGGACTATGGCCGAATCAACTCTACAAGATGGAGATTGGGCGCGACTTGCTACACCTCACGGTGCCATGTTGGGCCGTGTCTACGCCCGCTCCTCCCTGCCAGAAGGGTTGGTTCGAGCTCCGCACGGCTGGTGGAGGCCTGAGGCTAATGGCTCAGAGGATAAACTTTATGGTTTCTGGGATTTTTCCGATGCACACATAACGCCTGATGACGAACCCAACTTAATTGATTCGGAACAGGGGATACCACATTTGAAAGGGGCACCATGTGCAATCTCTAAGTTGTCCACGAGTGAGGTCAATCGTATTGAGGCCGAGTACGGCGCGACCGCCGATCTGCCCCGAGGCCCCGAGGGCAAAGTGCTTCGGTCGGATGCCAAGCATGATAATTTTATGTTCGACGAAATTACAGGTAACGGCGTGGAATTTGAAACTGTCGAGCTTTCGCTTTACGCCCGAAATTCATCTTAAATCCCAATTCCATACTTTGCGCTGATCATCAAGTTTGATTGCGTGAATTCAATGCATCAGACACACCCAAAATGGGCCTTAGAAAAAGGCATGACAAGCGGACATTTGATAAATCATTCTACCTTCAAAAGAAGATTATTTTCATTTTTGGGGCTGCTCGAAAGATGTAGTTGGAGACATCGTGGACGACCGACGATGGACGCTCATTCCAATTGTCGCCAGTGTGGCGATTACTAGAAGTGGAATAATTATTTCTGCTGGCCGCATTTTCAATGAACGTTAGGCAACCGCAAGACAGATGCCCTTGAATTCTCAAAGTCAATCGAAAACCACTGCCTCTCTCGAATGTGAAGGCCATTTTCTTTTAGCAGCATCGCAAAGTTTTTGAATTCGCATCCTGCCATGTGAGCCGTCTCCGATGAAAACCAATCCGACAATATAAGATGGGCCTTATCCTCATCTCCAGTTTGAAAATCGGCAAACACGCCGAGTAACAATTGTTCATCACCCGTCATAGCGCTACAGTCGGTGTCGCGAAACATAATATTCTGAATAGCTTGCATCGAAAGCAGTGTCATTATGCGATCGAGAACCAAGTAACCTTCTTCAATATGCGCCGAACGGAAACCGTCCCTTAAATTAAGATGTAAGGTGGGTGCGAAATGCTGGCTTTTGACCCAAAGGCGCGCAGCCCAAAGAACAAATTGCTCACCAAGTGGCAGGTCTGTAATTTTCATCTCTGAGGGCGTCCTGCTTACGTTTGGCGCTTGATTCATTTTGAACTTTCCAAATGAGATAGGATCAAGTCACTAAGGCGTGGAACGAAAATTTAACTGGTGAGTGCCTGTTCGGATTTACAGCCCGCGATTCATTAGCATTTTTTGAGAGTCTATTGAAAAATGGCCTCCGGGTTGTAAACATTGTCCATTCCTCCAGCGAAGATGAATTTTACGCCAGGCCGCAAAAGCGTCGAAGGCAACATCATTGACGGACAATCTCGTCGTTAATTTATGCCGCAGTTGCGACAAAATGACCGGGCGAAACTTCCTCGTGTGTCACAAGTTGTGGCACATAATCCAAGTTCTTTGTCGCACTCGGAATTTCTTCGGGTTCCATTGATCGCTCCGTTCTCCGTAACCTCGGATCAGCAACAGGCACCGCTGATAAAAGCTTTTTTGTATACGGATGCATCGGGTTTTCAAAAATATCTTCCCGCGAACCAATCTCGACAATCTGCCCCAAATACATTACGGCGACGCGATGACTAATTCTTTCAACCACAGCCATATCATGGCTGATGAACAGAAATGCGAGCTTTAACTCCTCCTGTAAGTCCATCAGCAGATTGATGACTTGCGCTTTAATTGTGACGTCCAGCGCAGAGACGGCTTCGTCGCAAATTATCACTCTAGGGTTTAATGCAAGCGCACGTGCGATAGATATTCGCTGACGTTGCCCACCACTAAATTCATGGGGATACCGTTTTCCAAATTCTGGCGGCAAGTTAACCTTTTGCAAGAGGTCTACGATCCGACTATCGATTTCAGATCGATCCATTAGTTTGTGGACACGTATCGGCTCTGCAAGCGTCTCGGAAATAGACATTCTGGGATTCAGGGAAGAATAAGGGTCTTGAAAAATCATTTGAACGCTTTGCGAAAATTTGCGGCGTTCTTCTTGCGATAAATCTTTGATCGACTTTCCTTCGAAATTGATTTCTCCGGATGTCGCTTTTTCTAATCCGATTATGGTGCGGCCAGTCGTCGTTTTCCCACATCCGCTTTCCCCAACCAGGCTTAAAGTCTCGCCAGGCCGTATCCCAAACGTAACGTTTTCAACCGCGTGGACCTGCGCAACTGGACGCGTTATTACGATGCCTTCCGTTACAGCAAAATAGGTTGTTAGGTTCTTTACATCTATGAGATATTCTTGAGCTTCGCTCATTTGTTTTAGATCCTTTTTTATTCCACTTGCGACTGCAGTCTGGCCTCTTATTCCACCGTAAGCGGAAATTTTTCTGGCTCGGATTTCCCGGCCATGCTGCCTATCCGCGGCACAGCATTGATCAGTTTTTTCGTGTAGTCGTGTTCCGGTTCGTGAAAAATTTTGTCGACTGGGCCTTGCTCAACAATTTTGCCGTTAAACATCACAACCACACGATCTGCCATTTCAGCGATGACTGCCATATCGTGTGTAATAAACATGACGGACATGCCGAATTCCGTTTGAAGATCTTTGATTAAATCCAAGATCTGAGCCTGGATAGTTACATCAAGCGCTGTAGTAGGCTCATCCGCGATCAACAGTGCCGGCTGGCAACACAGCGCCATGGCGATCATTGCACGTTGACGCATACCTCCCGAAAGATGGTGCGGATATTGATCGAGTTTTTTCTCAGGATCTGGAATACGAACGCGTTGCAATAACTCTAAAACACGCTCTTCTGCCTGCTCCATATTCATATCCTGATGCTGTAAGAGAGGCTCTGTAAGCTGAGTTTTGATGGAAAGAACCGGGTTCAGACAGGTCATGGGTTCCTGGAAAATCATAGCGACTTCGCGGCCCCGAAGTGATTGCATGAGGGGGTCGTCGGCATCGGTAATATCGATTTTACCCTGGTCTTTAGTGTGCAGAAATATGCGACCCTCGGGCATATAAGCGCCAGCCATATCATTAAGGCGTAACAGGGACATGGCGCTGACTGACTTGCCAGATCCAGATTCGCCGACCACACCGACAGTCTCCCCCTTATTAATGTGGAAAGTAACACCACGAACTGCTTCGACGGGCTTTCCAATCGTTGGGAAATGAACATGCAGATTGTCGAATTCGACGAGGAGCTCATCTGTCATAATTTTCCTCCTTAGTGGATCATCGCGGACACCGGTTCCGCCGATTCATTCAGTTCTTTATTGTGCGTGGGATCGGTATTTTTTCGAACCCTCCGAAGCGTCATGGATTGGAAATAGTCGCGCACCCAGTCGGCAGAGACAATCGAAACACCCGCAGCACTAAGGGCCTCACCAATCGACATCAACGCTGCGCGAGCTTGAGTTTGTTCGGATGCAGGAAACCACCAAGCAATGATTTCACTGGTAGTCATTGTTTGGCCAGCTAGCTGTTCGGAGATAGCGTAAAGCAGCTGTACTTCGAAGAGACGCAATTCTTTCTCAAAAGCCATGCCGACTTTGACGGCATAAGGATCTGACCGCCAAAGAAAGGCAATCAGCGCCGCAATCTGTTCCCGCGCGGCTCGCGGTAAAACGCTACACGGAACAGTTTCAGGAAATTCGCGCCAACGGCGAATTGCCGATATGACAGCTTGTTCATTTGGCTCCAGCCGGTCGAGCGTGATCGTGTCGTCGTACATCGGAGCAATCCTCATTACGATCTCATAATTTATTCATGCAGATTTGGAATTGTGGCCGCGCACTTCTTACCCCAGACGGGCCACCTCGGGTTACATAATTCTCAGAAAAGGTATTTTCGGGTACTCCATCCGATCGCGATGTGTGGTAATTCACAGCCTTAACAAACTGATCCCCAACGGCCAAAAACACTTTCTCAGTCATCTAAAGTTCCTAGCATCAGTGGAGTAGAGTAGCAGGCGGGGGTATAGCGCCTGAAGACGATTGACGGTGGTTTTCTGGTGTCGACAACTTAAAGAGGGCAAACCCACCGCTGGCCATTAGGGATGCAAATTCGGCATAGGCAGCGCCGGCAACCCGTGTTCCCGCTAGGGGTAACCAAGTATCTAGAACAGCTTCCGCTTGCTGTGTGTCCTTTGCCTGGTAGGCAGAGATGATGCGTATAAAATCGTATTCGTCACTTGAAAGACATTCGCTTTCTGGACCGAAAAATATAAGGTCCCTCTTCGTGCCAGCGGACAAAATACACATGCCTTTGTCAAGTGCCTGGCCAGCCTCTGGAAGCCCAAGAACCTGGAAGGCTTCACCCAACATCTGAAAGAGTTTGGGGGATTGGCAACTCGCCCTCAGCCACATACGAATAGCCCAGACCAAGAATTGCTCGGGGAAAGATAAATCATGGAACCGTGTTGCGAGGGGCTCGGCGCTTTGTTGGTTAATAGCGGACATACGAGCCGATCCCAAAAAAAAAATTTGAATTCGGCCCCGCCGCATTCCTCCTGTGCCCGCGGGTGGTTTTAGCGGTCTGCATTAGAGTGTGCGCCGGGGCCAAGACAGCATCCGAACGATCGATGGGGTCAGTAACTGAGCATATAGCCATCAACAAAGCGTATTCGGGCGCGCCTATAAACATTGTAACCACGTATAATATTGCGGGTCATTTGCATTTGCATATATCATGTTCAACACAATGGGCAAGACAAAGATTTGATTTTTTATTATTCGTTTATTCGTCGTCAAAAATGGATTTAAAAAATATTGCTGGTCGTCAGGGACAAATATCAAAAAATTATAGCGACCAACGATAATCAAACCGCCACGCTCAAATCGAATGCAATCGGGATAAATCGATTGATTGGGTAGAAGCAATTATTTGCTGCAAGCCCCGCGTGTGCTTTCGAGCTGACTTCGGGATCGTAATAGGACTTGAAATTAAACAAATATTAAATGCACGTCCCGGCCACAAGATAATGGCGGAGGGAGGGGGATTCGAACCCCCGACACCTTTCGGTGAACAC
>CEUN01130841.1_pt1 | contig 29162 bp, 23 predicted proteins | sample 361501 | NCBI WGS metagenome assembly CEUN01 (sample SAMEA2622801, study PRJEB7988) | marine metagenome | biome: marine biome (ENVO:00000447); feature: marine epipelagic mixed layer (ENVO:xxxxxxxxx); material: "saline water (ENVO:00002010), including plankton (ENVO:xxxxxxxx)" | depth 120 m | reverse complement strand
GTGCAGACGTTATCGAACTCGGCGTTCCCTTTACGGACCCCATGGCATACGGGCCTGCCATCCAGTTATCGGGACTTCGGGCACTCAAAGCCGGCGTCACGCTCAGGCGTGTGCTGGATATGGTGAGACAATTCCGCAAGAAAAACACTGAGACCCCACTTGTGCTGATGGGGTACTACAATCCCATCTATTCATTTGGTCCGCAGGCGTTCCTGACTGAAGCCAAGGATGCCGGGGTCGACGGAATGATCATCGTCGACCTGCCGCCAGAGGAGGATGCGGAGCTGTGTTTGCCGACGCTGGATGCTGGATTGAGCTTTATCCGCCTCGCCACGCCCACGACAGATGATAAACGCCTGCCCCGCGTACTCAGCAATACTTCGGGATTTGTCTACTACGTCTCGATCACAGGCATCACGGGGGCCACGATTCCGGATCTTTCTCAGGTGACGGGAGCGGTCGAGCGGCTCAAGCGTCACACGGCGCTGCCCGTTGCCGTCGGTTTCGGCATCAAGACCCCCGAACAGGCAGCCGTGATCGGGCGTGCGGCAGACGGCGCCGTGGTGGGGTCTGCTTTGGTGACCACCATCGCCGAAAACATCGACGATGATGGCAAGGCCAAGAATGGACTTGTTGATGCACTCCTTTCGCAGGTACAGGGACTCTCCGACGGTGTGCACAACGCACGCGCAGGACGGTAAGAACTGTGAACTGGCTCACCAACTTCGTTCGACCCAAGCTGCGGGCGCTGGTCAGCAAACGGGAGACTCCCGAAAACCTCTGGGAGAAGTGTCCCAGCTGCGGACAAATGGTGTTCCATCGCGACCTGGAAGCCAGCCATCGCGTGTGCCCGCAGTGTGACTACCATTTCCGGCTTTCACCCAGCGAACGTCTCCGTCAATTATTCGATGGCGGAGTCTATGAGCGAATAGAAGTGCCCGAGGTCGCGTCAGACCCTCTCAAATTTCGGGATTCGAAGAAGTATGCCGACCGATTGAAGGAGAGCCGCACAAAGACGGAAGAGCAGGAGGCCATGGTGGTTGCCGTCGGCCGTGTGGGTGGCGTAGAGACGACAATCGCCGCCCAAAATTTCGGTTTCATGGGCGGCTCCATGGGACTGGCCGTCGGTGAAGCGTTAATCAAGGCGGCAGAAGAAGCTGTAAACCGCCGCGCTCCCCTGATCGTTGTCGCCGCTGCAGGCGGCGCGCGCATGCAGGAAGGCATTCTCTCGCTCATGCAGATGCCCAGGTCGGCCATCGCCGTCGAAGACGTTCGCGAGGCCGGTCTGCCCTACATATCGATCCTGACGGACCCGACGACAGGCGGTGTTACGGCTTCATATGCGATGCTCGGAGACATCTCCATCGCCGAACCCGGCGCGCTGATCGGATTCGCGGGACCTCGGGTCATCGAAAACACGATTCGCGAGAGCCTGCCCGAAGGCTTCCAACGGGCTGAATACCTGCTCGAGCACGGTATGCTGGATCTCGTGGTCCATCGACGGGACATGCGTTCGACGCTGGTCCACATCCTGTCGCTGCTCACCCATGTCGAGATCTCCGGCGAACTGCCCGCTATGGCGACCAATGCGCCGGCGGAAGTGGCTGAGATCTCGGATCCCTTGGCAGCGATGCCGCCAGACGCACCGATAAGCCAGACTGCGGAGCCGGGGGATGGGGGTTCAACCTCAGAGCAGTAGTACCGTCCTCGATCGGCTGGAAGCCCTCCATCCGAAGAGGATCGACCTCTCCCTTGGCAGGATTGAGCGGTTGCTTGCCGCGCTGAATCACCCTGAAAAGCAGCTCCCACCCGTGGTGCACGTCGCGGGAACCAATGGCAAGGGATCGGTCATTGCTTTTCTCGAAGCGGCCCTGCAAGCCTCCGGCTATCGCGTGCACACTTACATTTCCCCCCATCTGGTCAACTTTCACGAGCGGATTCGCCTGGCCCAGAATGACGGCGGCATCCAGCCGATCGGGGAAACGGAGCTCAAGGAAACACTGGAGGCCTGCGAGGCCGCCAACGGAACCGAACCCATAACCTTCTTTGAAATCACCACTGCGGCCGCGATGCGGGCCTTTGAGCGCCATCCAGCCGACGTCCTGCTGCTTGAAGTCGGACTGGGCGGACGTCTGGATGCCACCAACGTGATTGAGCGCCCTGCCATCTCGGTAATCACCCCCGTTTCGATCGATCACACGCAATTCCTCGGCGATGATCTGGCCGGCATTGCAGGAGAAAAGGCCGGCATCCTGAGGACAGGCGTCCCGGCGGTCATCGGCCCGCAGGACGACGTGGCCATGACGCCGATTTCAGATCGGGCGGCAGAAGTCGGCGCACCCCTGCTGAGATGCGGCGTTGAATGGAGCTGCCGGGTGCGTCGCAACGGCGGAATGGTGCTAACATTGGGGTCGCGCCACGTCGAGCTTCCCAGTCCGAGGCTACCCGGTCCGCATCAGTTCACCAACGCGGCCATGGCAGCCGTAGCGCTGCTAGCTATGCCGGGGTTCGATGTGGATGAAGATAGTTTGTGCGCAGGTCTGCGAACGGCGCATTGGCCCGGTCGGTTGCAGCGTATCGAGCGCGGTCCTCTACGCGACATGCTACCTGCCGATACTGAATTATGGCTCGACGGCGGACACAATGCGGCCGCGGGACAAGCTCTTGCCGACGCGTTCACCAAGTGGAGAAACGAGGAAAAAACACAACGCCCGATCTTTCTCGTCTCCGGAATGCTCAATACCAAGGACGTATCGGCCTTCTTTGAGCCATTCGCCAAGGCAGAGCTGATTGAGGAGGTCTATGGAGTCCCAATCCCTGGAGAACAGGCGAGCCGGTCAGGAGCGGACGTGACTGAAGCGGCACAGCGGTCCGGCCTCAATGCCCAAATCGCGAATTCCGTGGAGGATGCCGTCAAATCGATTGCGCGCAGGAACCAAGCGGAACCCGCCCGCGTCTTGATCTGCGGTTCGCTTTACCTAGCCGGCCAGGTTCTGGCGCGGAGCACGTGACCGACGTGTGAGGAGGCTTACCCCTAAAGCCGAATGCCCTAGAGCTCTTCTTCCAGCCACTCCACGAGCTTGCCCTTGGGCAGCGCGCCCACCTTGGTGGAGGCAACTTCGCCGCCTTTGAACAGCATCAAGGTGGGAATTCCCCGAACGCCGAACTTGGTGGGCGTCATCGGGTTCTCGTCGATGTTAAGCTTTGCCACGGTAACGCGTCCGCCCATTTCAGCGGCGATTTCCTCGAGCGCCGGCGCGATCTGCCTGCACGGCCCACACCATTCTGCCCAATAGTCCACGAGCACGGGTTGTTCGGCGCCGATGACATCGGTCTCGAAGGAATCGTCGGTAATGTGGCTGACGGTCATTGTGCTCTCCGGCAATGGGTGGTGTTCACGTGGTGCGGCACGCCGCAATTCGAGATCAATTATGTACGGTCGCCGCCTCCGAGCGTCAAGGCACACATGCGGACAACAGTGCCGAATCGATCTCCATCAGGTCCGGTCCGTCTGTCCAGAGCAGCGCGCAACGTATTGGGCGTGAGGGATAAATCTTGCCCAACGTCGCCCGGTAGACGGCTAATTGCTGCAGGTAGGACCGGGGAACACCGTCGACAGTATCCGGGGCAGGCCGATCAGACTTGTAGTCAATAATCAGCACTGATTCGTCGGTGACCAACAGGCGGTCGATCTGTCCCGATATCACGAATTCGCCTTCAACGCCGGCAATCGCAACTTCGGCCTGGCTGTTTGGCCCGAACAGCGGTGCGAATTCGGAATCATTCAGCACAGCGAGAGTCACGTCGATGATCTCCTGTCTGGCCTCCGGTTTGAGCTCGTACTGAGGATTGGAGACAAGCTGCATTGCCGCCGCCGGCCGATCCCCAGGTTCAAGTTCGGGCAAGAGTTCCAAGAGCCGGTGTATGAGGCGGCCACGTCGGAATCGGGCACCGTCATCCGGCCCCATGGGGGAACGCACCGGCGGTTCCGGTCCTTCGGGTTTGGAGGGAACAAGGGGTGATGGGGGGGATGGCTCCGCTGGCGCGGGACACTGCACCCACGATGGCAACGGCACATCGATGGGCGCATGAGCATCGGAAGTTGCCCGCCGGTCAGGCGGCTTAATCTGATCTCCGCGCAACTCCTGGACACCCGAACCATCATCCCCGTCGGCGGGACGCCCGATCTCCTGCATGGGCCCTGCAATCAGATCGTACCAGCATCCGGCCGCGCGGCCGCGGCCCCCTTCAAAACCCCCGATGTAAAGGCGGTCCTCAGCCCGGGTCAGAGCCACGTAGAGTAATCGCCTGGACTCCTGATCCTGGGCAATTCTGTCGGCGTTTCGCACTTCACGTGCCTTCTCACCCTCTCGATCGCGACGGGCCGGCCAAAGTGGGATCGATTGTTCGTCACTCCCATGCTGGATCCAGCGAATTCCGTTCGAGTCCCGAGCAGTACGACAGGTATCCGGCAGAAAAACGATCGGTGCCTGCAACCCCTTGGCGCCGTGGACGGTCAATACCCGGACCTCATTTCGACCCAGTTCGAGGTCCCGCTTGATCTCTGTCTCTGCTGTTTCAACCCAGTGCAGGAAACCCTCGAGGGATGGTGCATGCAGTCGCTCGTACTGCAGACAAAGAGCCAGGAATTCGTCGATCGGATCGTTGGCTTCGGCGCCCAGCCGAGCCGCCAGCTTTCGCCGACCTCCCGCCGGTCCCAGCACACTGGCGAAGAATTCGTAAGGCGCACTTCGCTCTGCAGCCTCCCGAAATTCCTGGAGCGTTCGCGCCGCAACATCATACGCCGGCGCTGTGTGGCGACGCTCCAGCAACGCGGCCCAGAGACTTTGGGCCTTCCGATTCCAGGCAATGTTGAAGAGGTCATCGTCGTCAAATCCGAACAGTGGGCTCTTCAAGACCTCCGCCAGTGACAAGTCGTCATCCGGTAAATTCGCGAAACGACCCAGTGAAATGAGATCCATGACCGGCAACTGCTCGGTAAGAATCATCCGGTCCGTTCCGGCCACGGGAATGTCCAGTTGCTTGAGCGCCCGGACCATCTCATCGATGAAACCTGCACGGCGTTGCACGAGAATCATGATGTCGCCCGGCTGGATCTTCCGGGCCCGGCTCTCCAGAACTTCCCCTCGCTGTAGCCAATCACCGATGGTGCTGGCAATGCGTTGCGCCAGCCGGACACTCGGCGTTACGTCATGGTGCTGGGCGAGAGGCGGTTCCCAGACGCCGGGATCCTCCGCGTCGTCAGGTGCGTCGACAGGCCACAGTTGCACCAAGCCGGACTGACCCACTCGATGGGGAATGTGGTCGACTTCGACCCCATCGAATACCAAACCGGCTTTTGCCTCCGAAGACCTGAAGACCTCGTCCACAAGTGACAACACGGGTGGCGTGGACCTGTAGGAATGGACCAGCTCCAGAGGGCGCCAATCTTCACTGGCGTCTCCGGCCCTCGTGGCAAAATGCGACCGCCATTCAGCAAATAGCTGCGGATCCGCACGCTGAAAGCTGTAAATGGATTGCTTGGCATCTCCGACCGCGAACACGGTTCGCCGTCGTTCCCGCGCGCCCTGGCCTGAGAAGAACTCGTCGGTCAGGGCGGCAATTACCCGCCATTGCTCCTCGTTCGTATCCTGTGCCTCGTCCACGAGGACATGATCCAGGCCGCCGTCCAACTTGTAGAGAATCCAAGGTGCGATTCCGGGTCGCGACAAAAGCTGTCGCGCGAAGGTTATGAGGTCGTCGTAATCGAGAAGCGCCCGTCCGTGTTTGACACCGCCATAGGTGTTCACGAGGGCATACCCCAGACGCAACAGCGCCATGGTGTCCGCGGCGGTCTGGGCCGCCTTCATCTTGGAACCGATTATCTCGAGCCGGGACGCTTCCTCAGCCAGCACCTGTCCGGCGTCATCGTTGGCACGTTCAAGAGCATTCTTATGAATAAGGCGAGCGCGCGTGGAACCTTCTGCCGTGAAGAAAGCCGACATATATGCAGAGAGCAACTCCGGTCGCGATTCATTGGCGTCGATCCAGCTGGCGATAATCTCGCCGTGCCGCTGGTCGGTCTTGCCACCATGCATCATCGCATCGGCGACTTGGCGTAACGCTGCGGCTTCGGTCTCATTTAGGTCGCACGCCGCCTCGATGATTGTCGTCTCATCTTCATCGGCTTCGAGTCCCAGGATTTCCGCGATGACAGTCGAAAGCGCGGACCATGAACCATCGAAACGGCCGAACAGTCGTTCCAGACGCGCGCGCTCGGTCGTGAGTTCCTGCGCAACGGCGCTGAACCGGTCTTCGGAGACCTGCGCCGTCAGGTGCTGGAGAGACTTAGCGAGCGCCACATCTTCACGCGCCCGCGTCAATACCTGGTCCCGCGCTTCCCTCAGCAACTCTGTCGACGTGCGCTCGTCGATGACAGAAAAGTGGGGTGGGATGTCCGACTCCAGGGGAAATCTCGACAACAATGACTCGCAGAACGCATGAATAGTCTGGATCTTGAGGCCACCCGGCGAGTCCAGCACGATCGCAAATAACCTGCGAGCTTGCTCCATCTCTTCTTCAGTCGGAACGCGCCCGGTGAGCCCCAGGAGTGCCTGTCGAAGACCGGAATCGTCGAGAACGACCCAGTTCGAAAGGTCTCCGTGCAGACGATTCGCCATTTCTGCCGCAGCGGCCCGTGTGAACGTGAGGCAGAGAATCTGATCGGGCGCCGATCCCGACAACAGGAGCCGCAGAACGCGGTCCGTCAGAACGCGGGTCTTTCCCGTTCCGGCCGACGCTGACACCCATACAGATGCGCTGGGATCGGAGGCTGCAATCTGCCGTTCGGTGGCGCTGTGCGGAGTCATCCTGTGCCACCTCCGTCGAGGGACCATTCAGCAATCCGTGCCAAATGATCGAAATCTCCAAACCGCCCTGCATGGCGGGGCCGTGGTCGTGCTCTATAAGGCGTCGAAGGGTCTTCGAACGCTGCCACCAATCGACGCAGACCTTCGGATGCGAGTTGGATGAGATCTTCCACGTCCTTGCCCACCGAGACGATTTTCCCCGGTTTCGCACCGCCTGTCAGCCGCCAGTAGCAGAGTTCGGAAACCTTGGCCGCATCGATGCCGGCGAATCCTCCGGACTGGGCGATCCAAGCCTCCAGCGGGAGTTGTGGCGACAACCCGAGTTCAATGTCTTTCTGTGAGGGAACCCCACCGGTCTTGTAGTCGACGATGACCAACGAGCCATCGGCCTTTAGGTCTATTCGGTCTGCCTTGGAGACCAGGGTGAAAGGCTCACCGGTTGTCTCCAGTTGTGTTTCCCCGCGAACCTCAACGGCCGTGGGCACGGTCTCCCGTTCGCCGGTCATTCCGCGCATCTCATTTACGAACCAGTCCACGATCCGCAGGTATCGAGGCCACCAAAACGACCACACCGCGGGCTGCGCCAGGGTCGCACCGAATATTTCCTCGCCAAGGGAAATGAGATACTGCACCGAATCGGCGGGCAGGTCGCCGCCGTGGGCAGTGACAAACTCTTCCAACGCGCGATGTATGAACACCCCACGTTCCAGGGTTCCCGGGTCGGCATCGATTGGCTCCAGGGGACTCAATCTCAATATTCGCCTGGCAAACAGCGCGTACGGATCCCGAACCCAGGTTTCAATGTCAGTGACGGAGAGACGTCGTGGGCGTGCTGCGAGCGGAGGACGAGGTTCCGGGGGAGGTGCGGGTTTGATCGGCGCTTCGAGCTGATCCAGCTTGTCCTGCCACGACAACCACGGTCGCTCCTGGCTCAGCCTTTCGCCCGATTTTTCGAGAAAGGTGTCAATACGGAGTAGCCATCGGGACGGGACAGTCGGTGTGCCTTCCACCTTCTCCGATCGGGTCAAGAATACCTGTGGTGCACTCAATGCCTGCACGAAATCGTGTGCCGTCAGACCAATGCGCCTTTCCGGAGTCGGCAAGCCGACCGAGGCCCGCATGGGCCGGCTCAACCAAGGGTCAACGTTGGTCTCGGGCGGCCATGACCCCTCGTTGAGGCCCCCAAGAATTATCACGTCCGCCGATTGAAGTCTGGCTTCAAGCAACCCCCAGATATGGAGCCGGGGGTGGAGCCCCCAGCGCGGACGGACCACCCGACCGGCCAGCAATCTCGTCAGAAGGGAGGCATAATCAGCAGTCGAGATGGGCGCCATGCCCGCAGAGGCCTTATGGAGTTCGTCGATAAAGCTCGCGAGTTCCACGCCCGCGTCACCGGCCCAAATGCGTGCCGCACCATTGCCGTTTTCATCAGCCGCCAGAGCCTCGCAGGCCGACACGTGATGGCGTAGCAAGTCCGCAATTGGAACCCCATCCTGACGGGAAGCTGCCAACACGTCAGACAGACGAGAGCTCAGATCATCCACGAACGGGAGCAGTTCATCGGGCTGTCCGGATAGTTTCACGGCGGTGACAAGCCCATCAATATCGCGTCCAGGACGCGCGCCCCGAAGCACCGCCAGTTCGAGCGCGCGTACCTTGCTTCGGAATTCCTCGCGCGATCTGCCCGCAGCCGCGAGCGGGTGCTTGAGCGCGGCGAGCAGAGGGACCGGGGACAGGCGCTCCGCCGCCAGAGTTGCCACGAGCCGGATGAAGATCCCGCACGATGTCTCGCCGAGTTGCTGTCCTGCCGAATCGTCTACTCCGACATCCCAACGGCACAGCTCCGCCGCAACACGGCGAGCTAATGAACGATCGGGCGTCACCAGAGCTGCGGTACGCCCCGGCGTTTCAAGCGCCTCCCGCATCATCAACGCAACGACCCGGGCCTCTTCCTCCGGTCCGGGACAGTCGATCCGGCTCACACCAGACAATGCGGATTTCGCGGGGCTCTCCTGTCTGTGCCACTCATGGGTTGTTTCGGCGGGACGTAAGACCTCGGACAAGAACCTGGGACGATGGAGGCTCTCTCCCTGGGCTTCGGAGTCCATCCAGTTCGGGATGTCGAACCTCGGCACACCGAGATGGAGGACCAGCTGCCGCAATCCAAATTGATAGTGCGTTTCGTCAACACGCCGCCAACTTTCCTCGTCGAGCCACTGATCCAATCCGGGGAGTACGACCAGACCCTGGGGAAGCGTGGCAACCACCTTCAACAGATCCGCAGTGGCCGGAATCGTTCCGGTTGAACCAGCAGCAATCACTGGATAATCCGGCGGGGAGCGCTCCCAAACGCGCGCCTGAAGTTCGAGCAGGCGATTGCGGCGATCTGCCGGATCGATACAACCTTCGGACTCGAGCACCGACGGCCAGTGCTCAGTCAGAATTTTCAGGAAATCCAGCGTTTGCTGCCAGTGCGCGGCCAGTTGATCGGGAACCACCTTCTCTAGCGCTGAAAACGCCAGCCGTTCCGTCTGCATTTGGTCCAGCAAGCTCGCCAGCTCCGTCGCCAACGCGACCGCCTGGGCAGGATCCATACCCTTGATTCCATGGTCTTGACGCTGGGCATCGAGGCGGAGGATCAGGCGAGAGAGAAGCAGTTGGCGACGCATCGCCGGAATTGCGGGCGGGATATCGACCAACCGTTCTTCGGATCCCGGTTGCGTCCGGATCCAGTGAAGGGACAGTTCCTCCTCATCGACATCGGCAATGGGTTGAATTCGCGGCAGCAGTAGCGGCGCTCCCTGACGGACGCGCAGGAACGATTCACGCAGGCTTCGGCAAGCCCGCCTTGTTGGCAGCAGGACCAGCATTCGGCCGAGATCGAATGGATCGTCGCCGTGCGCCTTGAGAATGCCGATCGCGAGGGCGTCAGTGAATGGCGTCCCCGAGGGGATCGTGAATACGCGCGGTCGCCGGCGCTCAGCCATGAACCCTCAGAGACCGTTCAGGACTTCTTCAGCCGCGGTCACGCCTTCGGGCGTACCGACATGCATCCAAGCCCCCTCATGGGTCAAACCGAACAATTTGCCGTTCGCTTCCGCCTGGTCGTACAGTCGATTGAGGGAAAACACTCCGTTCGGCGCGTTCTCGAACAGGCGTGGATGCAGAACTTGAATGCCCGTAAAGACGAAAGGCGAGACACACTGTTCCTCCCGCCTCACCAGGCGTCCGTCGTCTGACATCATGAAATCGCCCATTCCCTCATAGCCGATCGCATTTACGGTGAAGCACATCAACAGCAACGCGTCCATATCATCGTCGATCCAGCGTTCTGCCAGTCGCGTCAATGTGCCTTCCCGCCCATCGAGCCACAGGACATCGCCATTGACGACAACGAAGGGTTTGTCCCCGAGCTGATCGAGGGCGCGGGCAACACCACCACCTGTGTCGAGCAGCTGATCCGTCTCGTCAGATATAGAGATTTGCGGTTGTTGTCGGGCTTCGAGATGTTCACGCAACGGCGCCGCGTGATGGTGGACATTGACTACAGCCTTCGACACGCCGGCAGCTGCCAATCGATCCAACACACCATCGATGAGCGGAGTCTCGCAGACTTCGATCAGAGCTTTAGGCCGGTCCTGCGTGAGATGACGCATTCTGGTGCCAAGGCCTGCCGCCAGCACCATGGCCGTATCGGAGAATTGAGTCTTGGGAGGGGTCATAGGGCGGCCACAGCATTCGTAATGGCAGAGTCCCGCATGCTGTCCGGCACGCATTGCGCGAACCAGTCACGAACCGGACCCAACGCAGGGTGTTCGAGATCGTGCTCTAGCAGTTTCCAGACGCGGGGAATGTACTTTAGGTAGTCAGATTTTCCATCTCTTTGGCAAAGCCGCGTAAAGATACCGATGATCTTGGTGTTGCGTTGGGCACCCAGCACCGCATAGGCAGCGGCGGCGGATGCCCCGTCCATCCGCGTCGCCGTCACGTATCGTTCGAACATTTCCGCCACGAGTACGGGTGAGATGTCACGGCGAGCGTCCTCGAGCAATGAAACCAGATCGTACATTCGCGGACCGATCACCGCATCCTGGAAATCGAGCAAGCCGACCCGGGAGATCGGATCAGGCCGATCCAGCCAAACCAGGTTGTCCACATGAAAGTCCCTCAGGACCAGCACCGGCGAACCTTCGTCCGCCAGCGGAAGAGCGCGGCGCCAGGCGTCCAGAAACGCCTCGCGCTCGGTGCTGTGCATCGGGTGGCCGCTCAGCGCCGGGAGATACCAATCAATGAAGAGTGAAGCCTCTTCAAGCAGTGCCAGGATATCGTACGTCGGAACCTCATCCGGCAACTCTCGTTGCGCCAGATCGACCAACAGGTCTACCGCGTGACGATAGAGCAAAGATTCGTCTCCGATGGCATCCAGCACTCTTGTAAACAGGTCATCCCCCAGGTCTTCCAGCAAAAGGGCGCCGAGTTCCGCGTCCTCGGCGTAGATGTCCGGCGCGGAATATCCCAGGGCTCGCAGGTGGCTGGCAATCTTGATAAATGGCCGGACGTCCTCGTGAGGCGGTGGCGCGTCCATCAGGACGGCATGCTGCGCGCCCTGGCTCACGCGTTCATACCGGCGGAAAGAGGCGTCGCCGGCGAGCGGCACTCGCCGTGCGTGGGACCATCCCGCACGCTCCAGGAAAAGCTCGATACTCTCGGTGCGTGCGCTCACGAGTATTCGAGCCCCACTCGTCGTTCCTGCCAATCCTCACCCCAGGCCATCCGGACCCCTCTTTCATCCTGTAAATCACCGAACTCAAAGCTCAGGTCAAGGCGGGCGGCGATTTCAATCTGAGGCAGACGGTCGGGCCATTCGACGAGGCAAATTCCGTCCTGCAGTGCGTCCCAGATCCCGAGTTCCATCGTCTCTTCCGCGCTCTCAAGCCTGAAGAGATCGAAATGCCAAATGCTGGCATCGGGCAGTTCATAAACCTGGGCGAGTGTGAACGTGGGGCTCGGTACTTCACCTACCTCGACTCCCGCACGCTGGCCCCTAGCCCAAATGAATGCACGAGCAAACGTTGTCTTCCCCGCACCCAGATCGCCGGACAGGCAGAGAAGGTCGCCGATTCGAGCCGCATCCGAAATCTGAGAGGCGAGCCTTTCCGTGTCGGACACGCCTTTCAAGAGCACTTCGGTATCTGATCGGGTTACCCCGGCAGGCATCGTCATATTCAAAGCATTTGGGGATTGTTTGGTCCGTGGCGCTGCACGCTGTGCCCATGCCTATGTGCGACCAGATTGCAATAAGGTTTCGCCCGTATCGGGTGCCATAACGCCTTGCTCATCTCGAGACATGCCTCCCTCGTCGGTGTACGTGTACAACATGGCCCATCTGGAAGGGGTTTACCCGAGCAATGTATCGTTCTGCCGTCTGTGAGATGCAGGCGGCTGGTGCGAGGTTCGCGCTCCAGGGCGTTCTCAATGATTCGCTCCTTCAGCGAAACCCATTCGGAAGCAGAAGCGGACGCATCGAAAATTAACGTGCGGCAGGCCTCTACGACTTCACTGACATGGGGTTCAGACCCGAGGAACTCGTCCGCCAGTCCCCAGCATTCACGAAATCCCGCGTTGTATAGCTTGAGCCGACCGTCGCTGCCATAAACGGCCACGCCCTCTCTTAAATGGTCCAGGATATTACGTTGCACGGCGTCGGTAGTGTTGCGTGCGCGCTCCATTTCCAAACGGTCCGTGACATCGTCAAAAACAATCATCAAGCCGCCCATTGGATGAGGTGAGAGCACGCTCCGAACAATCGTCCCGTCGGGAAGTACCTCCATCTCTTCGTGAGGCTCCAAGAGGGATGTGTACTGATCGAAAATTGCGTTCTTATAGGCAAGAAAGTCGATCTGTTCCGGAAACAATCGGCGCTGGCGCAAATTCTCTAGGATCTCGTCGTGTCCCGGATGGAGTTCAAGCCAGGACTCGTCAAATTTCCAGAGACGCACAAAGGCGTCATTGTGAAAGGTGAGATGACGCTCCACGTTGAATATGGCGACGGCGCTTTGTAACCGGCTGAACATCTCGGCGCTTGCATCGGAATAGCTCTCGAGTTCGCCGACAGCGTCATCTCGCTCGGTGATGTCGTGGGCAAACCCCACCACTTCCCCTGTCCCTACAGGAATCTCCACGAGCTCGAAGGAGCGGCGGTTGCCGCCGACCACGAATCCCCACCGCTCGGCCTGGGGCTGACCTTTCTCGATCGCGCGCCTAGCCAGCACCTGCGCCTCGTCCGCATCCAGTCCCGGCACTAACTCGAGATTCTGTTCGGACGGTGTCACCCCGACATCCACTTCGACAGCAACACGATGCGCCTGATTGACCCAGGTCAGTGAGAGGTCCTTTGCGCGCAACCAGACCGGCATGGGCAGGTTATCCAGAATCTGGCTGAGGCGGTCTCGATACGCCGTGAGATCACGGCATTGCGCGGCCAATGAGGCCAGCGCGACAGTCTCAGTCTCCGACGCCGAACGCGGCGGACCCGACGTTATACCGTCATCCCGGTTTCGAACGGGCTGGGAGTTCGGACGCCCCGCGGACTTGTGGCGCGACATCTAGTAAATGACGAATGCGACACTCGCCGCAGCAATAACGATGGTCGCGATGGCGACCACGATTACACCGAGAGCCGCCGATGTGGTTGCTGATGCGTCAGCCGCATGTGCAGGGCCGATCACCGAAACAGCCAGCAGAATTCCCTCGATAGCGCGACTTCCATATCGCACGAGTCTGGTCGGTAGGTACACGAACTCCACTCGGTAATGTGTGCGGGAACTGATCGTGCTTCGACGAATTCGAAGCACGGCCCTGTCACGACCGTATGTTACTTAATCTTGCGGTGATCGGCCAAAGGAATGGTGGCCTCTGGGCCTAATAGCGGTAGTGATCCGGCTTGTAGGGACCTTCTATGGGAATGCCCAGGTACTCGGACTGATCCTCGCTAAGCTGGGCAAGCTTGACGCCAAGCTTGCCCAGATGGAGACGCGCAACTTTCTCATCGAGATGCTTGGGCAAGACGTAGACCTTGTTTCCGTATTTGTCGGCGTTGTTCCAGAGCTCCAGCTGCGCCATGACTTGATTGGTGAAAGAGGCGCTCATCACGAAACTTGGGTGACCCGTCGCACAGCCCAGATTGACCAGCCGGCCTTGGGCAAGAACGATGATTCGCTTGCCGTCAGGGAATTCGACCTCATCGACCTGAGGCTTCACCTCGTGCCACTGATAGTTCTGCAACGAGGCGATCTGAATCTCCGAGTCAAAGTGGCCGATATTGCAGACGATGGCGCGATCCCGCATCTCCCGCATATGCTCGAGCGTGATCACGTCCTTGTTGCCCGTGGCGGTCACGAATATGTCGCCTCGAGACGCCACGTCTTCCATGGTCGCGACCTCGTAACCCTCCATCGACGCCTGAAGGGCACAGATCGGATCGATTTCGGTTACCACGACACGGGCTCCCTGGCCCTTCAGGCTCGCCGCCGAGCCTTTGCCGACCTCGCCGTAACCGCATACCACGGCAAGCTTGCCCGCCAGCATGACACCGGTGGCCTGCTTGATTCCGTCAATCAGGCTTTCACGCGATCCGTAAAGGTTGTCGAACTTCGACTTGGTCACCGAATCGTTCACATTGAAGGCGGGGACCATCAGCACCCCTGCCTTCTCCATCTGATAAAGACGGTGGACTCCCGTACTGGTCTCTTCAGACAGACCGCGCACGTCCTCGAGCAGTTTCGGGTACTTGTCATGCATAATCTGGGTCAGGTCGCCCCCATCATCGAGCAGCATGTTGGGGCGCCAGCCGTTCGGACCCTCGATTGTCTGGTCGATGCACCAGTCATACTCTTCGAGCGCCTCACCCTTCCATGCAAAGACGGGAACGCCGGCCTCGGCGACCGCTGCCGCCGCTTGATCCTGCGTCGAAAAGATGTTGCATGAACTCCAACGTACTTCTGCCCCAAGCGCAGTAAGCGTTTCGATCAGCACAGCCGTTTCCAAGGTCATGTGCAGGCACCCGGCTATCCTGGCACCCTCCAGCGGCTTCTGCCCGGCATACTCCTCTCGCAGCGCCATCAGTCCAGGCATCTCGGTTTCGGCGATTGTGATCTCCCGCCGCCCCCATTCTGCCAGTGAAATATCGGCGACCTTGTAATCGGACATTGGGCATTCCTTGAGCATGAAAGAAGGGGCCGGCACCGCTGGTGCGGCTCTGCCCTGAATTTCGCGTGGAGGGTCTATATCACTACGCGTGTCGCAACGTAAACAACGACCGTACGCTTGACCGAGGATCCGGTGCATGCGCGCGGCGGGAAGGGTTCCGTCATTTGTTTTCGGATGTGAGATCGCGATGGTGTACCGACACCGCGTGGCCGTGGTCGCCAAGCTCTCCGGTCAAACGCTCCGCCACGTAGACGGATCTGTGCCTGCCTCCCGTGCAACCGATTGCCACGGTCAAATAGCTCTTACCTTCTCGAGCGTAGTGGGGAAGCAAGATCACGAGCATCGACGACAGAGACTCGAAGAACGGCCCAAACGCCGGGTCCTTTTCAATGTACGCCGCGACGTCGTCATCCATACCGCTGTGGGCACGTAAGTCCTCGACATAATGCGGATTGGCCAGGAAACGCACGTCAAAAACGAGATCGGCTTCGCGTGGTAGTCCGCGGCGATAAGAGAACGACGTTACCGTCACCGCCATCTCCGGGCCGGAATCAAGCGCAAAGTGTTGGGTCATCAATTGCCGAAACTCCGGAATCGCGAGATGCGACGAGTCAATGACAAGATCGGAATTGTCTCGAAGTTTCGACATCAATTGGCGCTCGTGCGCGATGCCGTCCGTAACGGGACGATCGCTTGCCAGCGGATGACGACGGCGGGTTTCCGTGTACCGCCTGCGAAGGACGTTGTCATCACAATCGAGAAACAGGACTTTGAGCGCCAGGTCGTCCCGCGCCGCCAATGGCTCGATCTCGGAAAGAAATGCTGTGGCGCCGAAGTCGCGTGTGCGGATATCCACGTCAACTGCAACCGCATCCAACCTGGCTGCGGATAGTCCATCATCCTTGGGCGCCAGGAGCCGGCTCAAAAGATACAGCGGCAGATTGTCGATCGCTTCGTAACCGAGATCCTCGAGGACTTTCAACGCCGTCGACTTGCCCGCCCCGGACATGCCCGTGACCAATACGACGGGAACGGGCGCAGCCAGACCGTCATCAATTTCGCTTGCCGCCGTCGAGTTCATCGGGAACTGAACCTCTGCTGGATCATCATCGCCCGTAAACGAACTGATTCCTGATCTCTCGGCGCCCACGGTTGCCGGACCAACAAGGTTCCTAAAGTGTGCGCCCACGTCATCGAAGTCAACGCGCCGGCGTCATACCGGAAGGGGCAGGGTGACAATGAAGCGCGCACCGATAATGTCACCACTCTCGTCCCTTCGATTTTCCGCGCGGATGTTTCCGCCGTGGGCAGCCACGATCTGCCTCGAGATGCTGAGCCCGAGTCCAGAGTGGGAACCGAATGCCTCGCTTTCCGGTCGCTCCGAGTAGAAGCGATCAAATATCGCTTCACTCATATCCTCTGGAATACCGGGGCCTTCGTCCTCCACGGTGATGCGCGCCAAGCCTTCATCCCGTGATACGCGAATCAGGATACGGCCATTGGTGGGGCTGAAAGTGATCGCATTGTCGAGCAGGTTGCGCATGACCTGTCCGAGACGTCCCTCGATGCATTCGATCACAAGGGGGCTTTCACTTCCGGTGTCGACATCAATCCGGGGCGCGTCACTCCCCCCGGTTTCACGCTGGATGCCGACCAAGGTCCAGACCAGCTGCATCAGGTCTACGTCCACCGTTTCCGCGCGGGCCAATTCTGCGTCGACACGTGATGCATCCGCGATGTCCCCGATCAATCGATCGAGTCGCGCAACATCGTCCTGAATGATCGCTGTGAGTTTTTGCTGTCGATCCGCATCCCCGCCTTGCGCCAGAAGTTCGACGGCACTTCGGATGCTGGTAATGGGATTTCTCACCTCGTGCGCGACATCCGCGGCAAACGCCTCGATTGCCTCAATCCTGTCGTAGAGGGCGGCAGTCATGTCGCCCAGGGCCCCCGACAGCTCGCCGATCTCGTCACGTCGAGACGTGAAATCGGGAATCTGAACGCGTCGATTGGGCCCACGCCGAACGATGTCAGCGACTTCAGCGAGTCGTCGAATTGGCCGGGCAATGGTCGCCGCCAGATAAATCGACAGCATGACGGTTATGGCAAACGCCAGCACGAAAACCTGCAGAATTGCCAGGCGTACCTCCCGGACACCCGCCTCGATATCTTCGCCACTCGCCGACAGCAGCAAGGCTCCCAGAACCTTCTTGAATCGCTGGACCGGAAGCGCAACCGTCACTATCACCCGTCCATCCGCCGTGCGCCGTTGGGCACTCGCAGGTTCACCCTCTAGCGCCCGCAACACTTCCGGGAATTCGCTCGCAATCGCCTGTACGGGTTCACGATAGAGCGGCAACGGACGTCCCAGCGGAAGCAGGTCCGCGAAGAAGTCGGCCACCCAACCCAGAAATTTTGAGATGCCCCCCACTTCGACGGGAGGCACCAGCATCCGCGCCCGGACTTCGCGATCTCTACTCAAGAGAACGCGACTGTCCGCCACCAGTGCCCCGCCCTCATCCACAAGGCGAACGCGCGTGCCCGTCAGCTGGGATAGGCGACGCACGAAGTCGGTGGCGATCTCAACATGGAGCGCGATACTTTCGGGTGCCCCCCCCACGGCACCTTCGCCAAGCGCGCCCGCAATAATCGCGCCGTTGGTGGACAAGGCGGCGACCTTGGCCTCGAAGAGACTTTCGCGGTACTGGCCAAGATACAGGAGACCGCCGACCAGGATCGCCAGGGCAAGTATGTTGATAGCCAGAACCCGCAGGGTCAGCGGCGACAGCAGGCGGCGGCGCGCATACGCCACCTGACGGCGCCAGCGCTGTTTTGCCCCTTCCGCCTGGGACGTCACTAGCTATTCCCGTCCGACCCCATGCCCGGGCGTCCGATCTGATCAGGTATCGCTATATCGATAGCCGACACCGTAAAGGGTCTTAATGCTCGAAAAATCCGAGTCCGCTTCGCGAAATTTCCGCCGTAATCTCTTGATATGGCTGTCGATCGTGCGGTCATCTACATAGATATTGTCTTCGTAAGCCGCATCCATAAGCTGGTCCCGGCTTTTGACGTGTCCCGGCCGCGACGCCAATGCCTTCAAGATCAGGAATTCCGTGACCGTCAATCGCACGTCATTCCCGCGCCACGTGCATGAATGACGTGCGGGGTCGAGTACAAGTTCGCCGCGCACAATCGGCTTATCCTCGCCCGCCGGTACTGCTTCTCGTCCACCGTCCGCACGTCGCAGGACTGCCCGAATGCGTTCGATGAGGAGGCGTTGCGAAAACGGCTTGCGAATGTAGTCGTCCGCACCCATTTTCAGGCCCAGCATCTCATCGACTTCGTCGTCTTTTGACGTCAGGAATATGGCGGGCACATCACTGCTGCGCCTCAGCCGATTGAGCAGTTCCATACCATCAAGTCGCGGCATCTTGATGTCGAGCACGACCAGATCTGCCGGTTGATGGGTCAGCGCTGTGAGTGCTTCCGCACCATCGTGAAACGCCCGCACGCGAAAACCCTCTGCTTCGAGGGCCATCGAAACGGACGTGAGAATGTTCCGATCATCATCGACAAGCGCAATCGTCGCCGAAGTATCGCCAATCATGTGTACCCAAAAGTTCCGTCAAACTCCGCTATCAGGCGATCCTATCATATCCAGGAATTTCCTGCGGAGGGTCAGCCTCCGCGCCGGGTCTGCATGCGGTCACCGCCGGTCACAATCGTCTGACCGGGCGATTTGAAATCAAATGGAACCTCAAGGCGAGGAGAATTGAGGCGATGAGCACACCGACCCAGGCTCCGAGCATCAGACCCGGCGTTCCGAACCCCCAAGTGAAGGCAAACAATGCGGCCGCCGGCACCATGAAGCCCCAGAAGGCGATGCAATGAAACAGGACCGGAATCCAAATATCTCCGGCGCCCCTCAAGGCGCTCATTAACACACCCTGCGCGCCATCGAAAACCGTTATGCCGGCCGCCACCATGACCGTGGGAACTGCGGCTGCGATGACGGCGGCATCCTGCGAATAAATTCCGACCAGGGTTTCGGGCGCTCCCAGGAACAGGACTCCCGCAAAAATCATCACCACTGCGACCACGAAAGTTCCGGTCCATCCCGCCCACCTGACCCCGGCCTGATCTCCGCGGCCAACCGCGTTTCCGACCTTCACACCGGTGGCGGTTCCAACTCCGATCGCACACATGAACGCCAGAGCGATCAGGTTCTGCGCGATTTGATATCCGCCCACGCTGGCAGTTCCGATGTAACCAGCAAACAGAATGACAGCACTGAAGGCGCTCGCTTCGATCCCCTGTGCGATGGCGAAAGGCACCCCGATCCGTTGGAACACCCGGGCACGGGCCCACGTCCCGCGCATCGTGCCTCGCACGCCGTAGCGGTCGTGACCCGGCATGATCAATACGTATCCGACGAGTACTGCCGCCATCACCCATCGAACGATCGTGGTCGCCAGCACGGCGCCCGTCGCGCCCATCTCAGGCGCACCCAGATTACCGTAGATGAACAACCAGTTGAGAAGCGCGTTCAGCAAATTGGCACCGATGATGACGACCATCCCAGGAATGGGCCGCCCGATACCCTCCAAGAATAGCCAGGTGGCAACCGCCAGAAATATTGCCGGCATTCCCCAGCCAAACATGGCTATCACATCTCCGCCGCCGCGGGCGACACCGCTTTCCTGGCCCACCATGTTGAAGAACCACTCGCCGCCGAAACACAACCCGCCGAACACCACGCCCATCCCCAAGGCATGAATTGCGGCAAGCCGCCAGATCCGACCGCAAAGATGCGGCTCACCGGCACCATCGGCTTGCGAGACGAGTACCGCCGTGCCGAACAACATGCCGATACCGATCAGCAGGAGCAGAATCTGTGGCGCGATTCCGATACTCAGGTAAGCGAGTTCGAGTTCGCCCGCGCGCCCCGTCATGGCGATATCGACAGCGACCAGAATGAGAATTCCCGTTCGTGTCGCGACGACGGGCACCGCCAGCCGAACAATGCTCTCTACGTGACCGGCAAACTGTCGACGCCATGCAGGCGACAGCCAAACGATTGATTCGGGAATCGCCATGAATATTCGATCCGGTTAAAGCAGGCTCACCCGCGCTGGATTGCGCACGGGAGCGTCGATGTCGCCTTGGTCAGGTCCGCCAACGTAGATTAATTTTTATTGTCGTGGGTAATGTTCTCACCAAGCGCGCTATGATCGTCGATGGAATGAAAGATCAAGCGGACACAAGCGCCGTGGACGCGCGTCGCCTCATGCGGGCAGAACGCACCGCCATATTGGCAACCCATGGCCTCCCGCCAAAACTCTCGGATGGCCACGGGGGAGATGCTGATGATTGGCCCTACGCCTCACTGGTGGAAGTCGCCTGCGATCATGAGGGACGTCCAATCCTGCTGTTGTCGGAGTTGGCCGTCCACACCTCGAACATTTCGCGAGACCCCCGTGTTTCGCTCCTCTTCGACGGAACGCGCGACAGCATCTCGCCGCTGACGCAGGCCCGACTCACTGTCTCCGGCACTGCATCGAAGACTGATGACCCGGGGCACCGGTCCCGGTTCCTGGCCCGCCATCCAGAAGCGACCGAGTATGCCGGTTTTTCCGATTTCAGCTTCTGGCACGTGGCCCCGTTGGGTGCACATGCAATCGCCGGATTTGGCAGGATCCGTTCAATTTCTGCCAGCGAGTTCCTTGTCGACCCTGCATTGGCCGCCCAGTTCTCAGGGATTTCGGATGGGATTGCGAGCCACATGAACGAGGACCATTCGGATGCCATTGACCTGATGGTGAGTCACCTCCTCGGTCTCGGTGGGACCGGTTGGCAAATTTCATGCTGCGACCCGGATGGAATGGATCTTCACCTTGAGGGGCAAATGGCCCGCCTGGCTTTTGATGCGCCTGTGTTCGACGCCGATACCGCCAGGGCTATTCTCGTCGAAATGACCCAACGGGCCCGATCCGCGCGTTAACCACGTTGTGATGCGTTATCAACAAGACCGTTTTAAGTCATTTCAAATCATGTATATTATGAAGACGCGTTCAAACTGGGCATGAATGTGCGCCATGTCTATGCATTCAATTTGCTGAATGCAGGGAACGTCGGTGCTAGGGGATACCTGGTCAAGAAATCGGGCCTTCTCGCTCTCGAACGAGAAATCAAGAACGCGAAGAAGCAGGACCACTTCCTGAATTACGGCATTGAGCTGGTGATCACCGGTTATTCCGGCGAGGAAGTGCGGCAGATGCTTTCGGCAGCCAGCAATGGCGCCTTTCAGCGCGCCATGGTGCAGGCGCTGATCCTCAAGAACACTGCGGCGGCGGAACCGGCATTCGGAATGATCGGAACGCTCATCGGCCTCACCATCATGCTCGAATCACTGGCGACCGACCCGGAGAGCCTGGGACCAAGCCTCGCGGTGGCCTTGTTGACGACCCTCTATGGCGTGCTTGCTGGCCCGTCTCGTCTTTCTGCCGGCCGCAAGTAAGGTCGAACAAAAAGAAGGCATCATGCGGTTTCGTAACTTCCTGGTTACCGAAGGCTTTGCCATGCTGGCGGAGCACAAGAGTCCCCGGTACATCCAGGATCGCATGAACAGCTTCCTCGATCCGTCGATCCACTACACCATCGATCAGCGTGGCGGTAAGGGAGGTGGCCAGCGGCGGCGTAAAGCGGCATGACGGTAGATCGAACAGGACGACGAAGAGAAGTCGACGGATAACAGCTCTAGCGTGCGTGGCATGACCTTCGACTTCAAGTCGGGCAAGGTGTTTTCCTCGGGTTCTGCCGAAATCCTGCCCGAAGCCGAGGCCACCCTGGATCGCGTCGCTCAGCTCATCACCTTCATGGGCGTCACGAACTACAAGGTGGAGGTCGAAGGCCACACCGACGACGTTCCCATCAACACGTCGCGGTTTCCCTCGAACTGGGAGCTTTCCTCTGCACGATCCTCCGCTGTGGTGCGATTCCTGATCTCGCGCGGCGTGGACCCCAACCGGCTGGCGGCCATCGGCTATGCCGACACGCAACCCAAGAAGCCACACAAGGACAAGGAAGGGAACGCGATCATCGAGCACCGGTCAGAAAATCGCCGAATCGTCATTCGCATCCAACGCTAGCCGATACACCGCTTGCCGGTTTTCGGCGTGCTAGTGGGCCTCATCCCAGTTGTCGCCGACGCCCGTGTCAACGGTGAGTGGAATACTGAGATGGGCCGCGCCCTCCATGACCCCCTTCACCACCGAGGCCGTTTTCTCCATTTCAGCCTCGGGAACATCGAACAGCAGCTCGTCGTGCACCTGCAGCAACATCCGCGCGGATAGCTTCTCGCGTTCCAATGCCTTGGGAATCCGCACCATCGCCCGCTTGATGATATCTGCCGCCGAGCCCTGGAGAGGCGCGTTGATTGCCGCTCGCTCACCAAAATTGCGACGCGCCGGATTCTTTTCCCGCAAACTGGGAACGTATACACACCGGCCGAACAGGGTTGTTACGAAGCCGTGCTTCCGCGCGAACTCCTTGGTGGTTTCCATGTAATCCCGGATCCCGGGATAACGCTCGAAATAAGCTTCGATATAGGTCTTGGCCTCTTTCTGCGGAATGGCCAGTTGCCGACCCAGTCCGAAGGGGCTGATACCATAAATGATCCCGAAATTGATCGCTTTGGCACTCCGTCGAACGGTTGGATCCATTCCCTCCATGGGCACGCCGAATACCTCGCTGGCCGTGAGAGCGTGGATGTCCGCCCCGGCATGAAACGCATCTTTCAACGTATCGATGTCGGCGATATGCGCCAGCAACCTGAGCTCGATCTGAGAGTAATCAGCCGAGAGGAACCGGCAGCCATCTGCCGGAACGAAGGCCTGACGGATCTTTCGGCCCTCTTCGGTCCGAACGGGGATGTTCTGCAGATTGGGATCGGTCGACGCGAGGCGGCCGGTGCTCGCGGCAGCCATCTGAAAGGACGTATGTACTCGGCCGGATTCACCATTGATCTGTGCCTGCAGAGCATCCGTATACGTACCCTTGAGCTTTGACAGCTGCCGCCAGTCGAGTACGCGACTCGGCATCTCATGCCCTTGCGCCGCCAGGTCTTCGAGAACGTCGGCACCGGTCGCGTAGGCACCGGTCTTGCCCTTCTTGCCACCGGATATTCCCATTTCGTCAAACAGGACCTCGCCCAACTGCTTCGGCGAACCGACATTGAACTCATGCCCCGCCAGGCCATGGATCTCGCTGACCAGTTGTGCCATGCGCTTTTCGAAGTCAGTGCTGAGCTTTTTGAGTTTCTTGGGATCGACGCGGATGCCGTTGCGTTCCATGGCGGCCAGTACAGGGACCAGGGGCCGCTCGATCGTCTCGTAAACTCCCACCAGATGTTCGCCGACCAGACGGGGCTTGAGGATCCGGTGCAGCCGAGCGGTCACGTCGGCATCCTCCGCGGCATAGTCAACAGCCTTGTCCAGCGGCACCTTGTCGAAGGTAACCTGTGATTTACCAGTTCCGGCGACTTCCTTGTATGAGATCGGCTTGATACCGAGGTGGAGCTCTGAAAGCTCGTCCATCCCATGGCCGTGCAGACCGCCTTCCAGGACAAAACTCAACAGCATCGTGTCGTCCAGCGGCCCGAGTTCGATACCGTACTTCGCGAGCACCGCCATGTCGTACTTGATGTTCTGGCCGATTTTCAGCACGCCGGGGTTCTCGAGGAGCGGCTTCAGTAACGCGATGGCACGATCGAACGGGATTTGCGTTGGTGCTTCGGCGGCGGCCAGCTCATCGCCCAGTCCGAGGTCACCCTGCCCCGAAGTGCCGCCATGACCCAGCGGCACATAGCAGGCCTTGCCCGGTTCTACCGAGAGGGAGACGCCGACCAGAGCGGCCTGCATGACATCAAGGGACGTGGTTTCCGTATCAACCGTCACCGTCCCCGCCGCCTCGGCAGCCGCAATCCAGGCGCTCAGCGCCTCTTCGCTTTGCACCGCGACGTACTCCCCGTCGCCTCCCGCGTCGGCGGCTGACGGCGCTGCAATTTCACCTGCCTCTTTATCGAACTTCGCCCGCAATCGCGCCGACAGCGTCGCAAACTCCATCTCGTCCAGGAACGCAAACAGCTTGTCCGGTTCGGGCGGGTGGATTTCGAGCGTCTCGACACCTTCCTCGACGGGCACATCACGCTTCAACGTGACAAGATCCCGACTGATCCGTGCCATTTCGGCGTGCTCGATAAGGTTCTGCCGGCGCTTGGGCTGCTTGATCTCTTCCGCACGGTCGAGCAGCGTGTCCAGATCTCCGTAGGTGTTGATCAGTTCCGCAGCCGTCTTCACGCCGATTCCCGGCACCCCGGGAACGTTGTCGCTTGAATCGCCGGCCAGGGCCTGGACGTCGATCACCTTGTCCGGCCCGACGCCGAATTTCTCCTTTACCTGATCCTCCTGGATCACAGTCTGCTTCATCGGATCCTGCATGGTTACGTGATCGCCGACCATCTGCATGAGGTCCTTGTCCGACGAAACGATCACCACCTCATACCCCGCGGCAACGGCGTATTCGGCATACGTCGCGATCAGGTCATCGGCTTCGAAGCCCTCCATCTCGATGCAGGGGATGTTGAAGGCGCGCGTGGCATCGCGCACCAGCGGAAACTGCGGGATGAGATCTTCGGGTGGCGGCGGGCGATGCGCTTTGTATTCGGGATAGATTTCACTCCGAAAGGTGCGTCGCGCCGTATCGAATATCACCGCCAGATGACTGATGTCTTCGGCAGCCAGCGCGTCGTCCACCAATTTGTTGAGCATGTTGCAGAAGCCCGACACCGCGCCCACAGGCAGCCCATCGCTCTTTCGGGTCAACGGCGGAAGCGCATGATAGGCCCGAAATATGTATCCAGACCCATCGACCAGAACGATACGCTGTGGTCTCGCCGCCGACTTGGCTTTCCCACCGTTCTTCGCTTGCTTCGCAGCCATCTCGTCGCCTCCCAAGACTAGTCCGTCATTATCGCACGTGGCCCGCTATTGATTAAGCACGGCCCGGGCCATGGAACGTCGAGGGGCGATCTATTGCGAACGCTTGAATTGCTTTGAAAGGGCCAATCCCTGGCGTTGATAGTTCGATCCGATGTTCTGACCGTATAGCTTGTCCGGAAGCGCCGTGAGACGCTCATAGAGCAGTCGTCCGACGACCTGGCCGTCCTCGATCATGAAGGGTACGTCCCGCGACCTGACTTCGAGCACGGCCCGGGTGCCCTCCCCACCGATGTCGGCCAGGCCAAATCCGGGGTCGAAGAATCCTGCGTAGTGAACGCGAAACTCGCCCACAAGCGTGTCATACGCCAGCATTTCGGCGGCATGATCGGCGGGTACAGTCACCGACTCCTTGGACGACAGGATGTAGAAGTCATTGGGATCAAGAATGACACCCTGTCCGGCGTGCGCGCGCACGGGCTCCCAGAAATCCTCCGGATCATAGTGATTGATCTCCGATATATCGATCAGATCGGCGTTCTTACGCGCCCGCCAACCGATCAGATCAGTATCGCCGATTCCCTGGGCATCCACCGTAATCGCCAGCAGGCCCTGTTTGACGTTCTCCTCGAACACGGTTTCGTCATCGATCAGCCCGACCTCGGCGTGAAGTTCACGCAGCGCGGAATCGCTCCAGCGCGGCGCACCCCGCTTCACGCGAAGCTGCAGGAGGCGTGTGCCGGTCTCCACCAGGATGCTGAACGAGCGCGGAGAAATCTCGACCCAAAGCGGACCGCGATAACCAGCACGGACATGGTCGAACTCGGTGCCACCATCGGTAATGAGCCGGCAGAACACATCAAGCCGTCCCGTCGAACTCTTGGGGTTTGCCATGGCGGAGGTCCGGTGCCGCAGCTGCAGGCTCTCCATGAGTGGCACCAGGTACACGCATCCCTTTTCGAGTACTGCTCCGCCATCGAGCGAGAACTGGTGCATCGCATAGGACTCGATTTTCTGGCCCACCGAGGCACTACGCCCAGGCAGGAAACTCGCCCGGGTCCGATAGGCGACGGGACCGAGCCGGAGATCGACGCTCGCCGGTTGAATCTGCTCTTCGGAAACAGGTTCGGTCGATTTGATCTCACCGCGTTCGACCGCGTCGCGAAGTCCCTGCGACGGCACCACGCCCGTCGAGTGAATCGTCTCGGGATTTGCCTTCATCTCCGTATCGGCGAAAAGCCTGTGCTCTGCCACGTCAGCCATCAATCATCACAAAACAAGGGTTTGCCGAGATCGCGATTCCCGGGGAGGATCAGAAAAGGCAACCTCGGCAAACCACTGCTGCCGGCGGTCAAATGGGATTGATCTTTGCCTCAATGGTCCCTGCGGGTCCTGAGTCCCTGCTTTTCAGCCTTCCCCGGTCCTTCACAGTACCGCCATTGCGGCCTTGCCGAAAGCGCCGAATCACCTAGAAAACATAGGCAGAAGCTGTCCACAAGCACGGCGACGCTACAAGCTCGCTGATCACCCCATCGCCGGGAACTTATCCCCGACTCCCACAGTAAGAAATTTCTTGTGGAAAAGAGAAACCGGGATCAGTGGCCAGCGGCTTTGGACACGCCAGCCTTGAGCACGAACTGACGATCGCAGTAGGGGCAATCGATGCGACCGTCGTCTCCAAGATTGAGATAAACGCGTGGATGGCCAAGGGCGCCGCCGCCGCCATCGCAACTCACGGTGTGCTCTTCGACTTCGACGATTTCGGGCGGCTCGACGGGCATAGGGGTGTACCTGATCTTGATTGGCTTGGTCCCCGCCGGCAATCCGCGCGTTGACCCTTCACGGACCGAATGATACGCAAAGACTTCTCGCGTTCAACACGCATCACACGTCATTTCTGTCCGAACCCGGACCAATATGCTCGATCGTTCAACGGTATCGTCACAGCACACCACGGCCATGGGGAATGACGATGATCAGTTCGCCATCTCCGCGAGGTCCCTGACCAAGGTCTACCGCGGCAAACGGGGCAGGACCGAGAAGGTCGCGCTCCACGGCATCAATCTCGAAGTCCCGCACGGGGCGTTCTTCGGGCTGCTGGGTCCCAACGGCGCGGGGAAGTCCACTTTCATCAATATTCTCGGCGGCATGACGAAAAAGACGGCCGGCACGGTGACGGTTTGGGGTCACGACATCGATCGTGATTCGCGACGCGCCCGCGCTTCGATCGGAATCGTCCCCCAGGAACTCCATATCGACGCTCATTTCACGCCCTTCGAGGCGCTGGAGTTTCAGGCGGGTTTTTACGGCGTACCCAAAAGCCAGCGCCAGACGGACGCTGTTCTGGCGGCGCTGGGCCTAATGGAACAACGGGACTGGTATGCGCGCAAGCTGTCAGGCGGAATGCAGCGTCGCCTGCTGGTCGGCAAGGCGCTCGTCCACGGCCCGCCCGTGCTGGTGCTCGACGAACCGACTTCGGGTGTCGATGTCGAACTGCGCCACCAGTTGTGGAACCACATTCGCGGACTGAACCAGCGCGGTACGACCGTCGTCCTGACCACGCATTACCTCGAAGAAGCCGAACAGCTCTGCGACCGGATCGCCATCATCAATCACGGCAAGGTCGTGGCCTGCGACGAGACGCAAACGTTGATATGCCAGATCGACCAGAAGGCGCTGACGATCACCCTGGCGCACGACGTTGAGGCCATTCCTGAAGGCCTGAAGCGCTTCGATGCGGAGCTCGGTGAATTCCGTCAGCTTCATGTCCGCTACCGCCGCAGCCAGACCCAGATCGATGAAATCCTGAGTGCGGTGCACGAATCGGGAATTGAGATCGCCGATCTGACGACCCAGGAATCGAATCTCGAGGACCTGTTCCTGCAACTAACGGGAAGGGGCGCGGATCCGGAGAGCGGCCCCATCTGACAGACACATGATAGAACCCGTCACTGACCTTCCTGGGCGCGGGTCCACTTCTCTATCGCGACCAATCCGTCGGTGAGACGGCGTCGCAATGCGGCCGCTGACTCCGACGTCCAGTGATACATCCCTTCGCCCGTGCTGAGACCGAGTTTTCCATCGGTGACCTTCTCCCGGATGTAGTCGAACGGTGCATCCGATGTCGCGAGGTGAGGCACGGTCTGGCCAGCCACCTTCAACACCACGTTCAGCCCGGACATGTCGAAGATCGCCAGCGGTCCCGTGATGCCGTAGCGGCGGCCGAAGTTGTTCTGGATCGCGGTGTCGATATCCTCTGGTGTCGCGGCGCCCTGCGAGATGATGTTCAAGGCCTCCCGCATCATGGCGAACTGCAGCCGGTTGGCGATGAACCCCTGCAAGGGTCTCTTCATGACGATGGGGCGTTTGCCGATCTTTTCCAGTAGCGCAAACACCACCGCCGATGTCTCATCCGAGGTTTTCTCGGCGCGCGCCATCTCGACCAGCGGGATCAGGTAATTGGGGATGCCAAAATGGGTCACGATGACCCGATCGGGACAATCCGTCGCGTCGGCGAAAACATCGGGATGTATCGCTGATGTGGTCGTCGCCAGGATGGTGTGTGATGGGCACAACTCACTCAGGGAGCGAAAGAGGCCCTGCTTGACCTCCACGTCCTCGGTGGCGGCCTCGATGACGATGTCCGCATCGGAAACCGTGGATTCCAATGACGTGGCAGGGGTTATGCCGGCGACGATGCCGTCGATGAAACCGGCGTCGACAAGGCCATGTTCGGCGAGCATCGTCAGGTTTTCCCGCATGCGCGTAAGCGCGGAGTCGAGCTGCGCAGTGGAGATGTCCTGCAAGGCCACGTCATAGCCTGCAGTGGCGAATTCCTGGGCGATGCCTGAGCCCATCAGTCCGCCGCCCACCACGGCCACCTTGCGAATGTCGTCTGCGTTCATCGCTCCCACCTCGATCAGCCTTGAATCCGATCTCAATCCAAGCGTCTGAATAGGCACCACTGCCGCTGTAAGCAAGCGCCGCAAACGGACTTCGATGAATTGCGCCGCCGTCGGACCTTGCGGTAACGTGAGCCCAGGCACCCGTAGCTCAGCTGGATAGAGCGCTGCCCTCCGAAGGCAGA
>CEUN01146024.1_pt1 | contig 29178 bp, 32 predicted proteins | sample 361501 | NCBI WGS metagenome assembly CEUN01 (sample SAMEA2622801, study PRJEB7988) | marine metagenome | biome: marine biome (ENVO:00000447); feature: marine epipelagic mixed layer (ENVO:xxxxxxxxx); material: "saline water (ENVO:00002010), including plankton (ENVO:xxxxxxxx)" | depth 120 m | reverse complement strand
GGCCGGTGCTCATCTGCCGGCGGTGTTCGAGGAATCCCAGGTCGACAGCTGGGCCTGGCGGCTGCCGTTCCTGTTTAGCATCGTGATCGCGATCGGTGGCATGCTGGTGCGCCGCACGATTGATGATCTGCTCGCCGCCGAAGAAAAGGATGAGGTCGAAGGTCTGCCGATCGTCGCCTAGCGCGATCACGTCAGCCGTCGGCGATGGTTTTCAGCGCACCGATCAGGCGGTCGACCTCATCGACGGTGTTGTAGTGCACGAAGGAGCAGCGAATGGCGCCATCGGCGGAATCGATGCCGACGGCCTCCAGCACGCGTGGGGCGTAGAAATCACCGGCGTTGGCGGCAATGCCTCTGGCTTCCAGCAACGGCGGCACGTCCTGGCTTTTCACACCCTCGATCACGAAGCTGAAGGTAGGGGCACGGCTGTCATGATCCGGGGTCGCGCGACCGATCAGATGAATCTTCGGGTGCTTGGCGGCGAACTCCAGGAACCGTGCTGACAGGCTTTCTTCGTGGCGGGCAATGATCTCGAACATCTGGCGCATGCGGCCGTGCAGATTGTTGGCCGGCTCTTCGAGGTGATGCGCGGCCAGCGCTTCGAAGTACTCGCCGATTCCGACGCATCCTGCTGTCAGTTCGTGGTTCGGCGCACCGGGATTCATCTTGAGCGGCAGATTGTCTTCACCATGGAAATAGAAGTACTGGCCGCGGGCATCGAGCAGCAGCTCTCGCTTGCCGTAGAGCACGCTGAGATGCGGACCGTAGGTCTTGTAGAGGCTGAAGAGGTAGAAATCGACGTCGAGCGCCTTCACGTCGACGCTGGCGTGCGGCGCAAAGGCCACGCCGTCGACACAGACGAATCCGCCGGCCTCATGAACCATGGCCGCAATTTTGGCGACCGGGTTCGGCCCGCCTGTGATGTTCGAGCAATGGGAGAAGCAGACCAGCCGGGTCTTGTCCGATAGCATGGCGCGCAGAGCCTCGGGCTCCAGTTCGGCTGTCTCCGGGTTTACGCTCCATTCGCGCACAGTAATGCCGAACTCTTCGAGCCGGCGCCAATGGCCGTTGTTGGCCTCGTGATCAAGGTTGGTCACGATAACCTCGCCACCCTTCATACTGTCGCGCAGGGCTGCGGCCAGTGTGATGACATTGCGGGTGGTCGACGGGCCGATGACAACCTCGTCGGCCTCCGCATTGATCATGGCAGCGACGGTTTCGTAGCCCTTCTTCATGCGGCCCTGCGCGTCGCGTGCGATCGCAGAATTGCCGCCGGGCTGCACCTGGCACTCGGTCATATAATCTTTCACCCGGTCGATCACCGTGTGCGGAACCAGGCTGCCGCCCGCATTCTCCATGAAAGCCCAGCTGTCATTGAGGGCAGGGAAGAAGGATCGGACGAAATCGAGATCGAGTGCTTTGTCGGCCAACAGGGTTACTCCACGGCCTTCTGGGCATCACCGAAGCGCACGATGCGTTCGATCGTGTCGGAAAGATCATCGTCGGTGATGCGGGGGTTGATGGTGCAGAAACGCAGGCAGGTGCGCCCCTTAAGTTCGGTTGATGTCACGAAGGCGAAACCGTCGTCGACCAGGGCGTCAACCGCGCTGTAACCAAGCGCCCGCATCTCCTCGGGCGTGAGTTCAAGTCGTGCTGGATCGTGTGGCATGTGCCGGAGGTAACGCGGCCACGATCGCATTTCAAAGGATTCTTTGTCTCGATAGAGCTCCGTCTGGCCAGTGACGGCAAGTCATGACAGTCTCGCCGCGAGTTTGGTTTAAGGAGAAGGCCATGGCCGATGCTGCTGAAGGGCGCCTTTCGCCCCTGAAACCGGAGGACTGGGATCCGTTGCTGGCGGACGTTCTGGCCGACCTGAAATCGCCGCTGAGCATCCACAATGTTGTGGCGCGCAACCCCGTGCTGATGGCGAACTATGTCGATTTCCGTAATCATATCGTGAAATCGAGTTCGCTCACCGGCCGGCAGCGCGAATTGATCATCCTGCGGGTCGCCCACCAGACCGCCTGTGCCTACGAATGGGATCACCATGTCGTCCGCGGCCGTGATGCCGGACTTCAGGATGATGAGATTGCCCGTGTGCGTCTTGGGCCTGACGCAGAAGGCTGGGCGTTGGAAGAATCGATGTTGTTGCGTACGGTCGACGACATGCTGACACAGACCGAGATCGCTCGGCCCACTTGGGTGGCAATGTGCCAAAGTTTTGATGACAACCAGCTTCTCGACACCATCTTCACCATCGGCACCTACATGATCATGTCGACAATCCTGAAGACGGCCAGGGTGCCGCATGAGGACGGGTTCAAGGTCGAAAACCCGGTTTGACCGCCGTGCGCGGCTCTCAGCATAGTGCGGCACAGTGTTTGCAAGGTGGATCGGGGTAACCTGACACCATCCGATGGGGGACCATGCGCGCCTTTTTGACCTGATCTCGGCCGCCCTGCTGGCCGGCTGTATCAACAGTGACGAGTACGAGCCGCATCGTGCGATCAATCTGGAGTTCAACGGCGGGCCTGTGAACGGTGCGAACTATTTCGCCACACTGAATATCTGTAACCTCGTGAACCGTTATTCCGACGGCAAATACAATTGCGCCAAGCGTGCGTCGCCGGGACCTGTCGCCAACGTTGATCAGGTTCTTGCCGGTGCGGTCGAGTTCGGAATTTCCCGTTCGGACTACGTCCTTTCGGCTGTGCAAGGCACCGGAATCTGGGAGAACGACCCGCAACCGTCATTGCTGCCCCTTTCACGGTTCATAACGATACAGTCACGATGGTCGTGCGTGACGATTCGGATATCCGCAGCCTTGCGGACCTGGAAGGCCGCGTCGTCAATCTCGGCATTCCCGTTCGGTGCATCAGCTCAATGCCCTGGAACTCCTGGAGCTGGCCGGGATCGATGCCAAGGACGGCATTGAACCCCGGGGTTGTTGCAGGCGGAGGCTGGCCGGGCCCTGGCAGACGGAGAGATTGATGCGTTCTTTGCCACAGTGGCGACACCGGATCCGTCGATTGAACGTGCTGCCGATCTCACCGACATCCGGCTCATTCCCTTGGATTCTCCTGAAATCCGCCAGTTGGTGGCCGATACGCCGTATTACGCGCGCACGTACGTTCACACCGGTTACTAACGGCCGTTTGATCCGCTCGACGGAGCGTTCTGAACGTATTCGTTGTCAAGCTATGGCTACGACGCGACTGTCATCGCCAGTTCGAGCCTGCCCGACGAAATCGTTAGTGACGTCACAGGCTATGTGTTCCGCCACCTCAACGAACTCCGTGCGGATCACCCATTCTTCAACCATCTCGATTATCACGAAATGCGCGATGAATTGATGGCGCCACTTCACCCCGGCGCCGGGGGCGAGTGGGCTATGGTCGTTCCCTAGTGGATCTTCTAACCATTTGTTTTGATGGATTTTAATTCAAGAAAAAGCTCGAGGGATCTTTTGACCTCGGTGGACTTTGGCGCGCATAGTTGAGTCTGGGGACATGGAGTATGAGGCGGCCAGGGCAGCAACGCTTTACAGAACCGCTGATCCATCCCCTGGGGGCTCCGGACCATGTTGCCCGGCGCCCGTAACATGCAATCAATGAGGACAACCAATAATGCGCAAGATTCTTCTTCCCACGTTGGCAGCCGCCGTGGTTACGGTCGGCAGCCTCGTTTCCACGCCGGCCAACGCTGCCCGCGATCTTCTGATCGGCGGCGGTTCGGTCACCGGCGTCTACTATCAGGTGGCGCTGCAGGTCTGTGACCTGATCAACACCCACTCCGACGGCGAGTACAACTGCGTCGGTCGTCCGGCTCTGGGTTCGGTCTTCAACATCAACGCAGTCAACCGTGGTCTGCTCGACTTCGGTGTTGCGCAGTCCGACCGCAACTGGCAGGCGGCCAATGGCGCTGCCGACTGGGAAGGTGGCGCGGTGGAAAATCTGCGTAGCGTGTTCAGCGCCCATCCCGAGACTGTTCTGCTGGTCACCCGCTCGGACACGGGCATTGAAAGTGTCGAAGACTTGATGGGTCGTGCGGTCAACATCGGCAACCCGGGGTCGGGTCAGCGCGGCAACGCCCAAGACGTTCTGCGTCTCTACGGCATCGATGCCGACAACGACATCGACGCGCAGGGCCTGCAGCAGAACGAAGCGTCGCGTGCGTTGATCGACCAGAAGGTCGATGCGTTCTTCTACACGGTCGGCAACCCGGCCGCTGCCATTGAAGAGCCCGCAAATTCGACGGACATCCGAATCGTGCCGATTGATTCGCAGGCGATCCGCGATTTCATCGCCGACAAGCCCTACTACGTCATGACCTCGATCCAGCCCGGCACCTATAAGGGCGTTGATGAAGCGGTCGAGACCTATGCCGTGAAGGCAACGGTCGTGGCGAGTGCCGCCCTTGAAGACCAGGTGGTCTATGACGTCGTCAAGATCGTCATGGAGAACCTCGACGAGCTGCGCAACTCGCATGCCGCGTTCCGTCATCTGGAACCGTCGGAGATGCTGCAGGGTCTTTCGGCTCCGCTCCATCCCGGTGCGGCCATGTACTACGAAGAACAGGGCTGGATGTAAAATCCAGTTCCGGGTGAGGGCGGCTGAAAAACCAGTCGCCCTCGCTTCGTTTCGCAGATCCGCGGAAAGCCTGCAGGTCGTTCGGGAATGCAGGGGGATAATGCCATGGCCGAGACGGACAACACGACTACTGAGGTCGACGATCTGGTTGTCCAGGTGGAAACCGGGCCGCGCCATGCGGATAACGTCATCTGGCGCGCCATAGTCGTACTCCTCTGTCTGGGATGGTCCGGTTTTCAGCTCTACATTGCCGACAGTCCCTTCGACACTTGGCAGGCCCGCTCGATCCATCTTGCTTTCGCGCTGATGCTCGCCTTCCTGGCCTATCCCGCCTTCAAGCAGAACGACCCCGGCCGCGTTCAGAAGTTCCTGGGACGGCTCATTCCCGGCACGGACGGCAAGGGATTTGTCCTTGTCTACGACTTGATCTTCGCTGGACTGATGTTGGCATTGGCGATCTGGACCGCCGTCGACTACGAGATCCTCGTTTCGGACTTGGAGTTCATGGGCAAACCCGACTGGACGTTCGCGCTTTGGGTTGTGATGGCAATGGGATTTGTCGAGGGCGGCCGTCGGCTCCTGGCGATTGTCGCCCGCTTCGTTCGTGTTGCCCCACAGGGCGTGGTCGGCATTGTGCTGTTGGGCAGCGGGGTTGATCGTTCGAACCGCAGCTACATTCCGGTCTACGACATCCTGCTTGGCGCGATCGCCGCGATGTCATCGCTGTTCATCGTGCTCGACTACGACGGCCTTATCATGCGGCAGGGACTTCCCGGCTGGTTTGACGTCTGGGTCGGCATGACCTGTACAATTTTTCTGCTGGAAGCAGCACGTCGCGCGCTGGGGCCGGCCCTGGCGATCCTTTGCTTCCTGTTTCTGGTCTACCTCTTCGTCGGCCCGTACATGCCAGACCTTCTTCGGCATCGCGGTCTCCCGCTCGATTTTGCAGCGAATGACATCTACCTCTCGACGTCGGGTATCTTCGGCGTGCCACTGGGTGTTTCAGCCAGCATCATCTTTCTGTTCGTGCTGTTCGGCTCGCTTCTGGAGAAGGCCGGTGCGGGCAAATACTTCATCGATGTCGCCTTTGCCGCCTTCGGTCGCTTTCGTGGCGGTGCCGCCAAGGCAGCCATCGTGGCCTCGGGCGCCAGCGGCCTCTATTCCGGGTCGTCCATTGCCAATACGGTGATGACTGGCACGTTCACCATTCCCCTGATGAAGAAGGTGGGCCTGCCGCCCTACAAGGCGGGTGCCGTTGAGGTCGCAGCCTCGACCAACGGTCAGCTGATGCCACCTGTCATGGGTGCTGCTGCCTTCATCATGGCGGAGATCCTGGGCATTCCCTACATCGACGTTGTGCGTGCAGCGATCATCCCGGCGCTGATCTCCTATCTGGCACTGTTCTATGTCGTTCATCTTGAAGCGCTGAAGCTCGATATCCGGGCGCTCAGGAAGGACGAGCTGCCAGCGCTCATAAAAACCTTCGTCCGCGGCTTGCACTACATAGCTCCAATTCTGGTGCTGTTTTACTTCCTGCTCGTCTTGCGGCGGTCCCCGGTGCTGTCGGCGCTATATGCGGTTGAGGCGCTGGCCGTGATCATGATCCTGCAGCGGCCGATCATCGCATGGCTCGTGATGACCTTGGCCAAGAAGGATGGCAAGGACACCAGCGCCTTCGTTCCGCTTCTTGTGGCAGGTATCCGCGGGGGCTTCGTGGATATCTTCAACGGCCTTGTCGCCGGCGCCCGGAACATGATCTCCATCGGTGTCGCCACGGCAGCCGCCGGCATCATCGTAGGCGTGGTGCAGTCGACAGGGCTTGTGGGCCGTTTCGTGACACTGATCGATGCCGTGTCGATGGGAAGCATCTACATCGTCCTGGTGCTCACCGCGATCACCAGCATGATCCTGGGTATGGGCCTGCCGACCACGGCGAACTACATTCTGATGGCCTCGCTCACCGCGCCCGTTATTGTTGAGTTGGGTGGCAACGCGGGGCTGGTGTTCCCGATCATCGCGGCGCATCTCTTTGTCTTCTATTTCGGCATTCTTGCAGACGACACGCCACCCGTCGGGCTTGCTGCCTATGCGGCCGCGGCGATTGCGCAATCTGACCCGATCAAAACCGGCATCCAGGGCTTCACCTATGACATGCGCACCGCAATCCTGCCGTTTGTCTTCATCTTCAACACAGAGCTGTTGATGATCTCTGGCGCGGCGGAGAACGGTGACATCATCTGGCTCGACGACTGGGTCGACATAGGTTTTGTGTTCGGTGTATCGCTGCTTGCCATGTTCGCGTTCGCGGCGGCCGTTCAGGGCTGGTACGCCAATAAGCTTAACATTGCCGGACGTGTTCTTTTGGGGCTCGTGTGCCTGTTTCTGTTCCTGCCCAGTATCCTTTCGGACCCGACCGGTATTCCGCGCGAGATGATCCAGATCGGTATGGTCGTCGTCATGGCGGCGTTCTATGGCTGGCAGCGCCTGCGCATGAAACAGACGCCCGCTGCAGCCTGAGGGAGGCGGATATGTTCAAGACGATCGTTCTCGCCATTGATCTGGAGGAAGAGGCCACGTGGACCAAGGCGTTGGCCCAGGCCGTCAAGATGGCTGAAGGCGGTGAGCTTCATCTTCTGGCTGTTGTGCCGGATTTCGGCTTCTCGGTCGTTGGCCAGTAATTCGACAGCGGTGCCGAAAAAAGGATGCTGGAGGATGCGGGCAGCAGACTCCTTGCCTTCGCCGAAGAGCATGTGCCGGCTGACCGCCTGGGTTCGTGCTTTGTGGGCCACGGCTCCATCCACGGTGAGATCCTGCGCATGTCTGAACAGATCAAGGCGGATCTCATCGTCATGGCCTCGCACAAACCCGCTGTGCGTGACTATTTGTTGGGTCCGAATGCGGCCCATGTCATGCGACACGCATCCGTGAGTGTGCTCATCATTCGCAACTGACCGGCGTTGAGGCTGGACTCCGGACCTGAATCTGGCCAAAAGCGGTTTTTCAAGGAAAACACGTTCGGAGACCATCATGCAGAAGGCGGGCTCGCCCTATCTCCTGTTCCTGGGTGACACGCAGGACACGCTGTCGATCAAGGGCTGCACCGGCGTCAAGATCTGGCGGCCTGAGAAGGCGCATGCGCAGATCGTTCTGGAAGGCGGCAACCAGGATCTCGGTCTTCCGAACAAGACCCCGTCTGAGGCCGCTGCAGCCGGCTGCAAGACCATGCTTGTCGGCGTTGCCAATGCCGGCGGTTTTGTGCCCGACAATTGGGTGCCCACAATTATCGAGGCGCTGGAGGCCGGCATGGACGTGATGGCGGGCATGCACACGCGGATGGCCGACATTCCTGCGATCGCCGAGGCTGCTGCCGCAAACGGCCGCACCCTGTTCGATGTCCGTCAGCCGAGCCAGGAGTTCAAGGTCGGAAAAGGTTTTGAGCGTTCGGGCAAGCGGGTTCTCACGGTCGGAACCGACTGTTCGCTCGGCAAGATGTTCACCTCGCTGGCGCTTGAGAGAGAGATGTTGGCCCAGGGTATGAAGGCCACCTTCCGCGCCACGGGACAGAGCGGCATCTTTATCGTGGGCGAAGGGGTCGCGATCGATGGTGTTGTTGCCGACTTCATTGCAGGCGCGGTTGAATGGCTGTGCCCCGAGAACGATGCCGATCACTGGGATGTCGTGGAAGGTCAGGGATCCTTGTTCCACCCCAGCTTCGCCGGTGTCAGCCTTGGCCTGCTCCATGGTGCTCAGGCGGACGCGCTGGTGATGTGCCATGAACCCGGCCGGCCACACATGCGAGGTGTGCCGGGCCGTGATTTGCCCTCGCTCGAAGACTGCATCGCGCTCAACGAGCAGATGGCGCATCTCACGAATCCGACGGCGAAGGTCGTTGGCGTTTCCGTCAACACATCGTCGATGCCTGAGTACGAGGCGATGGCCTATCTCGATGACACGGCTCAACGCCTTGGAATGCCGTGTTGCGATTCGGTGCGGACCGGCGTTTCAGCCATTGTCAACGAGCTGGCGAAGATCTGAATGTCAATGCGCCGGACCGTCTCGGCCAAGCACGAATCCTGGCCCCTGGCGCAGGTGTTCCGCATTGCGCGGGGCGCCAAGACAGCGGCCGACGTGATTGTGGTCGAGATTTTACAGGACGGCGTGCGCGGCTGGGCCGAGGCCGTTCCCTATCCCCGTTACAATCAGACCATCGAGTCCTGTCTGGCCGAGATTGAGTCGATTCACGAAGCCATTGCTGAAGGCGCCAATCGCCACGACCTTCTGTCGCTCCTGAAGCCGTCCGCCGCGCGCAACGCGATCGACTGTGCCCTTTGGGACCTCGAAGCCAAGATGACAGGCACCCCGGTCTGGCATCTGGCGGGTCTCGATGAGCCGGTGGACCTGGTCACAGCCTATACCCTGTCGATCGACAGCCCCGAAGCGATGGGCGAGGCTGCCGCGCAGAACAGCCACCGGCCGCTTCTCAAGATCAAGCTGGATGGCGAGTTCGTTCTGGAACGGCTTGAGGCCGTGCGGGCCGGCGCTCCAGAAAGTCGGCTCGTGGTCGATGCCAACGAAGGATGGAGCGCCGAACTGCTCGGGGAGATCGGCGATGCGCTCAAGGAACTGGGTGTCGCCATGATCGAGCAGCCGTTGCCGGCGGAGGCCGATGGGGCCCTCAAGAGAATCGATTGTCCGGTGACGCTGTGTGCGGATGAGTCCTGCCACGGCAGCGACACGGTCGCCGACCTCGCGGACCGCTATGACATGGTCAACATCAAGCTCGACAAGACCGGCGGGCTGACCGAAGCGCTGAACCTGCGCAGGGCCGCCATGGCGGCCGGGCTCGAGGTCATGGTGGGCTGTATGGTGGGCACGTCACTCGCCATGGCGCCTGCCATGCTAGTGGCTCAGGGTGCAAAGGTGGTCGATCTCGACGGACCGTTGCTGATGAAAATGGACCGTGATCTCGGCGTCACCTTCGACGGCAACACCATGCTTCCCTGTCCCTCGGTGCTATGGGGTTGAGCGATGACCGATCGCTTCGTTGAGGCCGCTCCGGTCCTGCGTTCCGCCGATTATGAACACTCATGCACCTTCTATCGTAATCTCCTGGGGTTCACGATTCATGAGGAAGGCGGCGATCCGCCGCGTTTCGGGATCTACGTCCGCAATGGTGCCATCCTGTTTATCAACGCCTGGGACGGTGGACCGGCCGGTCATCCCGGCGGCTGGGAGGCCTATATTCACGTCCACGAGATCGCGGACGTTTACGCGGAATGGGCGACAGCCGGCGTGCCGATCACAAGGCCTCTCACGGATACGGTCTATGGCATGAAGGAGTTTGAGATCACCAATCCCGACGGCAACGTGATCTGCTTCGGAGAATCGCAGGACTAGTCGGCGCCGGCACCGCCTACGGTCTTGGCGTCAGCGGGGTCGGGGAAGGGGAAGTGGCAGCTCGCCCAGTGGCCTGGCGCGACCCCCTTGTGCTCCGGCGCCTCCGACAGGCATTTGGCCTGGGCGAAGGGGCAGCGGGTGTGGAACTCGCAGCCTGACGGCCTGCGCATTAGCGAGGGGATCTCGCCTTCAAGCTCCAGCTTGTCGCGACGTTTATCGGGGTCCGGCTCCGGCACGGCGGCGAGCAGGCCCAGCGTGTAGGGATGAGCCGGTCTTTCGAAGATTTCCTCCGTTGTGCCGACCTCAACAAACCGTCCGAGGTACATGATCGCCAGCCGGTCACTAACGTGACGCACCACAGGCAGGTTGTGGGTGATGATGAGGTAGCTGAGCCCCAGTTCGCGCTGCAGCCGGTTCATCAGGTTCAGAATTTCGCCCTGCACCGAGACATCAAGCCCCGCGGTGGGTTCGTCGGCGATGATAACCTTGGGCTCCAGCGCCAGGGCGCGGGCGACGCCGACACGGCGTGCCTGGCCACCGGAAAGCTGGTGCGGATAGGCGTTCAGGAAACCTTCGTGCAGGCCGACCAGCTTGAGCAGGCGGCGGGCCTCCTCGTCGAGGTTTTTGCCACTGATGCCGTGAATCTTCAAGGGTTCGGTGATGGAGTAGCGGACGGTCTTGCGCGGCGAGAGGCTGGCGACGGGATCCTGGAACATCATCGCAATCTCGCGGCGCACGTCCTTGTATTGCGAGTCTTTGAGGCCGATCAGCTCTTTGCCCCCAAAGGTGATGCTGCCTTCCTGGGCCTTCACCAGACCGATGATCGCCCGACCAAGGGTGGTCTTGCCCGAACCGGATTCGCCCACCAGCCCGAAGGTCTCACCCTTGTTGAGCGAGAACGAGACCTTCATCACCGCATCGATGAACGGATCGTCGATCCGCTTGATCAACTGCTGCACCAGCCCCGAGGTGCGGAACCGGACACGGACCTCGTCTGCTCTCAGAAGATCAGGCATCACGCACCTGGAAGCAGCGGGCGGAATGGATGTCGTTCACATTGAAGGTGTCGGGCGGCGCTTTGTTGCAGGGTTCGTAGCGCTTGGGGCAACGTGGTGAGAAAATGCAGCCCGGTGGCAGATCGACCAGATCCGGCACGCTGCCTGAAATCGTCGGCAGGTCGCGGCTAGTTTCGGCAATGCGCGCGGGGTCACACTCCAGCAGCATCTGTGTGTAGGGGTGCTGAGCGCGGTGGAAGAGGTCGTGGACTTTTCCCTGTTCAACGACTTCGCCGGCGTACATCACGATAACCTCGTCACAAAGCTCGGCGATCAGGCCGAGGTTGTGTGAGACGAACAGCATGGAGCACTCGAACTGTTCACGCAGTTCCTTCATCAGATGGATGATCTGGGCTTCCAGTGTCACATCCAGCGCGGTGGTCGGTTCGTCGGCGATCAACAGCGACGGGTTCATCATCAGCGCCATGGCGATGCAGATACGCTGGCGCATGCCGCCGGAGAACTGGTGCGGATAGTCGTCGAGGCGGCGCACCGGATCGGGAATGCCGACCTGACCCAGCATTGCTGCGGCCCGCTCTCGCTTCTCCGCCATCGAACTGGGCTGGCGATAGAGGATATCGGTCATCTGCGTACCGATCGAGATAACGGGATTGAGCGCCGTCATGGGGTCCTGAAACACCATGGAAATCTTTTGGCCGCGCATGGCCTGCAGGTCCCGTTCGTTCATAGCGAGGACCTCACGGCCCTGGAAGGCTATGGACGAACTGTCACCGACCATGGAGTTGGCCGCCAGGAGGCGCAGCATGGAGTTGATCAGCGTCGATTTGCCGCAGCCCGATTCGCCCACGATGCCGACGATCTTGTTTTTCGGCACCATCAGGCTGACGTTGCGCAATGCCTGCACGGTGCCCCGCACAGTGCGGAAGCTGACCGAGAGGTTCTTCACGTCGAGGACGTTGTCTGCGCCGTTCCCGTTCATCGGTCTTTCTTCATTTTGGGATCAAGAACGTCCCGCAGTGCTTCTCCGAGGAAGGTAAAGCCGAGCGTTGTGATGATCAGTGGAATACCGCCTGCAATGACAATCCAGGGTGTGTTGCGAATGAATCCGTAACCGTCGTTCAGGATCGAACCCCAGGACGGTGTCGGCGGCTTCACGCCCAGGCCCAGGAACGACAGGCCGGCCTCGATCGTGATGACGACCGGAATGTCCATGCTGCACAGGATTAGCAGCGGCTGCACGATGTTGGGCACCAGATGCGAAAACATGATACGCTTCAGGCCCGCGCCCAACGAGCGCTCGGCCATAATGAATTCTGTGCCCTTGGTCGACATCGTCGACGCTCGGGCGATACGGGCATAGCCGGGTGTCGTCACAACGACGACCACAAGGATGATGGTCTCGAGATCGGAGAGCGGAAAATCGGGGCTGGCGCGCACCACGGTGATCACCGCCAGTGCGAACATGATCACCGGGAAGGCGCGCACGGCGTCAAACACCCACATCAGCAGGTTGTCGAGCCAGCGCGGGCCGTAACCGGCCAGCATGCCCAGTACCAGACCGAGGAAAAGCGATACGCCGACCGACACCAGAGCAACATAGAGCGCGATACGGCCACCGTGCAGAATGCGGCTGAAGGTGTCGCGGCCCAGGTTGTCGGTGCCCAGCAGGTGTTCCCAGGTCGGTGGCGAGAACTTTGCCGGAATGTCGAGGGCCTTGTAGTCGTAAGGCGAAAGTAAATCGGCGCCCACGGCAGAGAAGACAACAAGGATGACCAGGATCAGGCCGAAGCAACCCAGGGGATCACGCAGAAGCTGCCAGAGCCAGGAGAACCGAGGCTCGCGTTTGATCGGTGCGTTGGCATCTGCCGAGACGTTGGTCGTGGTGTCGGTCATGGCTCAGAGACCCTGCCGGATCCGAGGATCAAGCCAGGCGGCGATCAGATCGGAGATCAGGGTCGACAGTGCGAACAGCATGGTCGTGATCAGCACGCCGCCCATCACGATCGGGTAGTTCCGCGTGTTCACGGCATCCACCACCATCTTGCCGATGCCGGGACGCGCAAAAATGATCTCGGCGAACACGGCGCCCGAAATCAGACTGCCGACGCCGACACCGAGCAGCGCCACGGTCGGAAGGATCGCGACCTTCAGGGCATAGATGTAGGTGATGCGCCGCTTGGGCAGACCGTAGGCCCGCGCCATGCGGATGTGGTTTTCACCCATAACCTCGAGCATCGAGGTGCGAACAAACCGCGCCAGGTAGCCTACCCAGCCCAGGCCAACGGCTATGCCCGGAAGCACCAGGTGCATGGCTTGATCGCCGAAATCGCCAGACTCGCCGGCGCCAATGGCAGGAAACCATTGCAGCTCCACGGCAAAGAGCAGGAGAAGGTAGAGGCCCACGATGAAAGAAGGAATGGCGATGCAGCCGACCGACAGCACGCCGGTCAGCTTGTCGAGCAGACTGTTGCGGTGCACAGCTGAGAAACAGCCAAGCGGAACGCCGATCAGGATCGACCAGCCCAACCCCACAAAGGCCAGTGCCAGCGTGTGCGGCAGCTGTTCGCCAATCATCCAGCTGACGGGGCGTTTCGACCAGACGTCGGTTCCGAGATCGCCCGTGACCACGTTTCCTAGGAACTTCACATACTGAACGAAGAACGGCTGATCGAGGCCCATCAAGGTCTTGAACTCCGCGCGCATTTCCGGCGAAGCACGGGGGCCCAGCGCGATACCGGCGGGATCCCCGGGCACCAGGTGAATGGCCGAAAGCAGCATCAGCATCGCGAGACAGACGATGAGAACCGCAAGCCCCAGACGTTTGATGGTGTAAATCAGCATCCCAGCGCAATCGGGCTATGGATCGCTGTGTATGTCAACCGCCTCAGGACCAAACTTCCCCGTAATTTGTCAGTTGAGATCACGTGGTTCGCAGTGGTCCCACGTCCGGGCAAAGACGCGGTGGGCACCTTCGAAGGCTTCGCAGTCGGCCCAGAAGAGCCAATCGTCTTTGGTTCCGGTCAGCGTGGAGCGCGTTTCGGTCCTGATGTCAAACCCGGTCGACGGCCGCTGAAAGCGGTAGGTCCAGTGCACAGTCATACGGGCCGAGGTCGGGTCTCCTTCGGTAATATCGAAATGCTGCTCCATGCGGGAGCCGAAAACCCAGTCAATGGCGGGATCATGCACGAGGCCGCTGTCGTTGATCACGGTCATGCGGGTTTCGCCCGTAGTGTCGTCATGGCGGACCAGACGCTGGTAGTCACCGGGTTCCAGCGTCACGGTTTCGAAGGGCGCGGCACTCTCCGGCGGACCGAAGGGGTGCAACGCCGAGTCATCGTCGCGTGGCGTGCGCACCGGCAGGTCGAGTGTGCTTGAACCAGTAGACAGGATGACCGTGACAGGCTCCGGTGAGGGCCAGAACAGTGGCCATAGTTGGTTGGAGAGCGAGACCCGCAGGCGGTGGCCTGCGGGGATTTGCTGGGCCATGTCGTTGATCTGCAGGCGCACGCGATAGTTCCGGCCCGGCTCCAGAGCTTCCGGGTGCTCGTGGCTGTCCCGATGGGTCAGGTTGAGCGCCCCGTAGCTGATGCGGGTCGAGGTGCCGTCGGGTGCAACATTGCACAGCCGTGCGATTAGGAAGGCGTTGGGCCGGTCGGCACTCACATCGAGGCTCAGGGCCGGCGCCCCCATCAGCTCCATGGCCTCTGCCATCGGTTCCGTTTCAAAGACAACCGAACAGCCGTCGTCTTCACGCTGGTCGGCGGGGTGGTCGGGAACCAGACCATACTGGCACCATTCACCCTGCCGCTGTCCCATGGTCATGGGGCTGTGGATCGGAGCCTTGCCGGATTCGCCGGCCGTCGACGACAGGCTGCCGTCATTGTTGAGGCACAGGGTTTTCTGCTGAATGTTCGGCGAGGGCCAGCACGGCTCTGCGACCCAGCGGCCTAGGTGCTCTGAACGCCACAACGCCGGGGGCGCGCTGTCCTGCATCCAGACACGGTATTCCGGTTCATCCATGATCCCGGTGTCGATGTCCTTCAGCCAGTAATCCCACCAGCGCAGGGTTTCCTGCAGAAAGCCGATACGCGGGCCCGGCTCGGCAAAATGCGGGTACTTGTGCGCCCAGGGGCCGACCAGGCCCTTCTTGGGACAGGAGAGACCCGCCAGCATGCGGGGAATGGCGTTGGTGTAGCCATCGGCCCAGCCGCCGACCGCATAGACCGCCGCTTCGATGTCGGCATAGTTTTCGATGACGGAGCCGTGTTTCCATTGTGCATCGCGGCGCTGATGGCCGAGCCACTTGATCATCCAGGGGTCATTCGCGTCCAGACGCTGCAGCCAGAGCTCGCGCCAATTGTCGACCAACGCCGGATCGGGCGGACGGGTGTTCATGCCGAACATCGTCGAGCCCCACGACAAATTGTCGTTGATCATCACGCCGCCCATGTAGTGTATGTCGTCGCTGTAGCGGTCATCTGTCGATGCGATGGTCACGATCGCCTTGAGCTCCGGTGGGCGTCGCGCGGCGACCTGCAGCCCGTTAAAGCCGCCCCAGGAGATGCCGATCATGCCGCACTTGCCCGTACACCAGGGCTGTGACGCGATCCAGGCTAGGATTTCCAGGGCGTCGTCCTGTTCTGACTTCAGGTACTCGTCTTCCAGAATGCCGTCGGAATCGCCGGAACCGCGTATATCGACACGGACACAGGCATAACCGTTGCCGGCGTAGTAGGGGTGGACCAGCAGGTCACGGTCGGCCGTGCTGTCCCGCTTGCGATAGGGCAGGAACTCCAGGATGGCGGGGACAGGATCATCCTCGGCGTCGTCCGGCAACCAGATTCGTGCGGCGAGTTTCACGCCATCGGGCATCGTGATCCACGTGTTCTCGATTTCACGGGCCATACGTGGGTACTGAGTCACCACGTCGATGTCATCGGCAGCCATGGTTGTCTCCCTCCAATGGGTTGCCCCACGCTATCGGTGCTCGGTTGCACGGACAACCTTGTGGGTCAGTGACCGCGTTCGCCGAACAGGAGCGTGATGTTGGTCCGGCGGTTCTGGAAGCCGTCAAGAAAGTTGAACCGGTCGGACATATGGAACAGATTCGAGTGGAAGAGGACGGCCCGGTTGGCGCGGTGCGGAATCGTGACGGCTTCAGCATCTTCGAGAAAGTTGGCGATCCGCGCTTTCACGTCCGGTGCGTTCTTGCGCAGGTTGATGTTGTTCCAGTCCCAGTCCAGCGGCTGTTCCTTGGCGTAGACCACGAGGCCGCCGTGGTCGCTGTCGAGTTTGGCGTCGTCCTCGGTGATCCAGAAGTTGAAGGTCACGGAGGCATCATCGGTATGCGCTTCCACGCCGGCGCCGCTGTTCCGATGTCGGTAGACCCACATGTTATGCAGGTGGCGCGATCCCAGAACCCTCAGGCATGGCTCGCTGAAGCTCTTCGGCGATCTAGTAGAGCAGACTGCAGTGGAACCCGTCGGCCATCTAGGAGGTCACGTAGCCTGTCGCGTTATGCCCGAAGAAGATCGTAGAATCGTGACAGTAGCGCCGCAGGTTGTTGAGCGCCTCCTGCGATAGGAACTCATCAATGACGGTGACCGAGGTCGGGCTCGCCTGATAGCCTTGTTCGATATCGCGATAGTCGTTGGCCCGTCCAATGGCATGGGAGCAGGCTATGGTGTCATTGATCGCAACGGCTCGTTCATGCAGTCCGGCCATGGAGTCGATGGCGGGCCTTCGAGGATATGAGGCAGTGTGGCGGCGAATCCTTCACTGTCATGATACGTCACCGCGCCATCCACCAAGGCTGCGGGCTCGTGCCAGGTGTGATCGAGGCGACCGACATCGACCATGTGTCGCAAATGTAGCGCGAGGTCGTCCAGCCGTGCGCGGCATGTTCTGAGCCGTGCCCATGAATTGACCAGTCACCGGCGTTGAAGGCCGACTGGTCGCGCCCAGTTCCTCGGTTCTTGCTGAACAGATCCCCAAAGGTCGCGCGGGCGGCTTCGTAGTCCTGAAGACCCAGCTGCGTGATTCCGATGTTGTTAATGGCTTTGTCGAACGAGGGGTCGCGCTGGAGCGCATTTTGATAGTGGCCAAGAGCTTGTGAAAATTGTCCTCCGGTTTCATCAATCGTGCCGGCCAGAAAATTGGTTTTCGCCGTTGCGCCGTCGCAGGCCAGCAGGGGCTCGAGGATCGTGCGTCCCTCGTCCCGTTCGCCGCGTGCACACAGCCGCCGCACCAGGTTGATCCGTGCGGGGATATGTCCGGGTTGGATTGTGAGGGCCTGGTTCAATGCCTGTTCGGAACCCTTGATGTCGGACTTTTCACCCAGCAGCAGACCGTGATTGTTTCAGCCGTCGGCAAAGTCCGGCTTGGCGGCAACGCAGGCGTGATAGGCGTCTTCGGCTCGTTGATGGTTCCCGGAGCGTGCTTCGATCCGTGCCAGGTTGAAGAGATGCTGGGCCGATGGTGGCACCGCCCCGGCGGCTTTGCGCAAGGCTGTGAGGGCTTCCTCGAGCGCACCTCGAGATTCGAGGATCAGGCTCTCTCCGTGGAGAGCGGACCCATGGGTTGGATCGCTGGAAAGAATCTTACGATACAACCGGAGAGCACCGTCGAGGTCGCCGGCCTGGTGCATCTTGAGCACGTCGCGTAACATCTCGCCGGCTGCGCTGATCAAAGCTCGCTACTCGGCGGCGTTGGCAGGCGCGGACATCGCCATGACGGCATCGGCCACGGCCAACACAGCGGTCTCCAGGGCTAGCCGTGTTGATTCCATGCCTTTGCCGATGCGACGCATGGTCCGTTCGTTCATGTAGAGCGCACGGTTGAACTCAAACTGCAAGGCGTGCACGTCGTGGTCAGGCCTGCCGTAGTGTTCGGTGATGAAGCCGCCGGGATAGGGATCGTTGCGCCGCACTGTCAGGCCGAGATCGCGCAGGGCCGCGGTCGCCGCCGCAGTGACAGACCGGTCGCAGGACGCGCCGAAGCGGTCGCCGATCACGACATCGGCCTTCTGGCGGCTGCCGTCGTTGCCGGCCGACGGCATGGAATGACAATCGACCAGGCACGCAGACCCGAAGGTGCGTCGGGTCTCTTCGATCAGTGCCACAAGGGCGTCATGGTAGGGCACATAACACTGTTTGATCCGCGCCTCGGCTTCCTGGGGCGCTAGCTTGCCTCGGGAGATTTCAGCGCCGCCCGCAACCACACGCGGCACGGTGCCAAGCCCGGTTTTCACCCTTGGACTACGGCTGTTGACCCAGCGCGGCAACGGTGCGTCAAACATGGCCGGATCCAGCTCGTAGGGCTCGCGATTGGGGTCGACAAAGGCTCTTGGGAACAGAGCGGCGACCGTGGGAATGCCGTGATCGGGCAGACCGGCGATCAGGTCGTCGACGAAGGCGTCTTCCGACCGGCGGATCGCCAGGTGGTCGAGCCGGCTGCTGTTCAGAAAATCCTGTGCGTAACGGCGCCCGCTGTGCGGTGACGAGGCAACAACCGGCACACGCTGGCGTGCCGGGCGGCGCAGGGTCAGGACATCATCTGTCCCGTTGTCGTTTACAGGTTGCACAACACCGATTTAGACTACCGTCATGTTCGTGTCATCCCTCCCCACATTGGACCGCGCGCCGGGACATCGGTGCTGCCGGCCGGGATGGATGTAAGCATATGGCTCGTATCCTCCTGGCAGCGCAGGACGATGTGATGCGAGGTTATCTCGCCAGAAAGCTGTTGCGTCAGGGTCATGTGGTGTCGCCGGTTTGCGGTGGACGCGATGCCATGCACCATTGTGTGCCGGGCGCCTTCGACATTCTGATTGCCCAGGAGCAGATGGACGAGATCGACGGCCCGGAGCTGGCGCGGCGTGCCGGGGCGGCAGTTCCGGGATTGCGCGTTCTGTTTCTCAGTGGCTTCCGTGTCCTGCCTCTTAAGGAAGGCGCGCGGCCGGTTCTTGACGACGATGTTCTCGAGACCGCATTTCACCTCAATCGTCTGACAGACGAGATCGACAATCTGCTGGCCGCGTGATACCCGGCTGACGGATCAAACCGGGTTCAGATCATGACCGATTCCTCACCCTTAGCCTCGATCGAAGATGCGGTTCGTGCCATTGCCGAAGGCAAGCCTGTTGTCGTGGTCGACGACGAATCGCGCGAGAACGAAGGCGACCTCATCATGGCCGCCGATAGGGCGACGCCCGAGACCATTGCCTTTTTTGTACGCTACACCTCTGGTGTAATCTGTGTCCCGATGGAAGGGGAGCGGCTCGATGAGCTCGACCTGCCCCAGATGGTCCAGCGCAACACCGAACAGCACCGCACGGCGTTTACGGTCTCGGTCGATTACCGATATGGCACCAGTACCGGCATTTCAGCGGCCGATCGCGCCAAGACGATTCAGGCGTTGACGGGTGAGAGTGGCAATCGTGATGTGCGTGCCGGAGATTTCGCCCGGCCCGGTCACATCTTCCCACTTCGCGCCCGCGAGGGCGGTGTCCTGACACGAGCCGGGCATACTGAGGCCGCAGTCGATCTGGCACGTATGGCCGATTGTTATCCTGCTGGTGCGATCTGTGAGATCGTCAACGACGACGGCACCATGATGCGCCTGCCGGATCTGATTCCGTTTGCGAAGGAGCATGGGCTCCACCTCATCTCGATTGCCGATCTCATCGCCTACCGCCGCCGTACGGAAAAGCTCGTCGAATGCATTGAGACGGCACCGTTCGAAACGAGACACGGTATGTTCGAGGCGCATATCTATCGCTCTCTGGTCGATGACACCGAACACATGGCGCTGGTGAAGGGGGACCTGAAGGCGGTAGCCGACGGTGTGCTGGTCCGCGTTCATGCGGCGAGCACAATTGAAGATGTCTTCGGTCCCATGCGTGGCAGCGAGCGCAGTCTGGTAGAGCTGGCCTTGGAGCGTATTGCGGTCGAAGAGGCCGGTGTGTTGCTCTATCTGCGCGGCACTGAAGGCTGGGGCCTTGGCCTGGGACGCAAGCGCGTCTACAGCCAGGATGGCGCCGAAGACAATGGCCTGTTGACCGGCTCGGACCGGCGCCAGTACGGCACCGGCGCTCAAATTCTCTACGATCTCGGTCTGCGCGACATTCGCATCCTGACGAATAACCCCGCACGCTATCGCGCGATCGAAGGCTACGGCCTGACGATCTCCGGTAAGGTACCGTTCACCGAAGGTCCGGCAGCAGAAGACGCCGTTTCGGAAGGAGCCTGACGGCTGTGGCGACCGCTCCCCGCGCTGCTGTCGCGGCGATGGCGCCCTACGCCACCTCCGAAACCTCCATTCCTGGCTTTGACATGCCGATTCAGCTCGGCAGCAACGAACTGGGCTTTCCACCCAGTCCAAAGGCTGTCGAGGCCATCAGGGCAGCGGCTGAAGAGGGGTCGGCCTACTCCGACGGTGATCATGTCGTGCTGCGTCAGGCGCTCGCGCGTCGTCACGGTCTCAACCCCGACAACATCCTGTGTGGCTCGGGCTCCATGGAGATCATCGCCCAGCTTTCGCAGTGTTATCTGGAGCCGGAAAGGGCCCTGCTGATGAGTCAGTACGGCTATCGTTTCGCCATGACACAGGCAGAGGCGAGTGGAGCTGACGTTGTCCTGGCGCCCGAAACCGATCTCACCATGGATGTCGACGCGATGTTGACGGCCGTGACGCCGGAGACGGTGATGGCCTTTGCCGTCAACCCCAACAATCCGACCGGGACTGTGTTGCCGTTCTCGGAGATTCGCCGCCTGCGTGGCGGTCTGCCCGATGACGTCATGCTGGTGCTGGATTCAGCCTATGGGGAATTCGTGACAGAGCCCGGCTATGAGACCGGCGAAGCGCTGGTCGATGAGGGCACCAACACCGTCGTGCTTCGCACTTTTTCCAAGGTCTACGGTCTCGCCGGCCTGCGGGTCGGTTGGGCGTATGCGCCTCACGACGTGGGGGGCACGGTGGCCAAGATGCGGCCGATCGGCAGCATTTCCACCCAGGCTCTGGCCGCGGTTGAGGCCGCGGTTGACGATCATGACCACATGCTCTGGGCCCGTGATGAGGTCATCGCCCTGCGCGAACGCTTCACAGCACAGCTCCGCCAGTTTGGCTTCGAGCCGGTCGAGAGCCAGACCAGCTTCGTGCTGGTCCACGTGCCCGACCACCTCGGGTTCACCGTGCCGGAGCTCTACGATGCCGTGAAGGCGCGCGGCATCCTTTTGCGCTGTGTCGCCAACTTCGGGTTGGACCGCCACATCCGTATCAGCATCGGCAGTCCCGACGAGATGGCGGCGCTGAATGCGGCACTCAGCGACATCCTGGGCTAAAGCCGAGCGTCCAACACCTGTTGCAAAGCACGCTTGAGTTGGCTATCTACCAGCCCGCTAACCTAGAGATGGGCGCGTAGCTCAGCGGGAGAGCACCTCGTTGACATCGAGGGGGTCACTGGTTCAATCCCAGTCGTGCCCACCATCTCTTTTCTCGCCAACCGACGTTGTTTAGGCCGCCTTGTTGATGGCTGCTTGCGTATGCGCCGCTGAATCGCTCGACGGATTGCCGAACTCCAGTTCGGCGTCCTCCACCGGATCGTATTTCACCAGTTTCTTGTCTTCGCCGTAGTCCTGCGTGTTGCGCCAGGGGTTGCGGTCACCCTGCTTGGGGAAGAGATGCATGCTGCGTTGCATGTATCCGGCCGGGAAGTCGTCGATCCAGGGGCGGGCGGGCATGTCCCGGTTCTCATCGGCCACACGCGGGGTGGCCTGTCGGTTGCCGGTTTCGTCGAGCCGGTTGATAAGGCGGCAGGCCCATTCGGACGTCAGATCGGCCCGCAGGGTCCAGCTCGCGTTGACGTAGCCGAAGGTCTGCACCAGGTTGGGAACATCGCTGAGCATCATGCCCTTGTAGGACCAGTGGTCCGGCATGTTCACCGGCTTTCCGTCCACGTTGAGCGACACGCCGTTCATGATCTGAAGCTGCAGGCCCGTCGCGCTGATAATGATGTCGGCCTTGAGGAACTCGCCGCTGGTGAGCTGCAGGCCGTCTTCAGCGAAGTGATCGATGGTGTCGGTCACCACGCTCGCGCTGCCGTCGTTGATGACGTCGAAGAGGTCATCGTCAGGGATCAGACAAAGGCGCTGATCCCAAGGGTCGTAGCTCGGCGTGAAGTGTTTCTCGACGTCGTACTGCGAACCCAGAGCCTGTTTGACCAGGCCGACCAGCTCGGCCTTCACCTTCTTCGGCTCCGTGCGTGTGCGATGGTAGAAATCGAGGTCGTTCTTCACGTTCTTCCAGCGCGTCAGGGCATAGGCCAGTTTTCCCGGCAACCACTTGCGCAGCCTGTTCGCGATGACATCCTGGCTGGGCCACGACACGACATAGGTCGGTGACCGCTGAACCATTGTGACATGCTCGGCACCATTCTGTGCCATCGCCGGCACGATAGTCATGGCCGTCGCTCCAGACCCGATGACCACGACCTTCTTGCTCTGGTAGTCCAGGTCCTCAGGCCAGTGCTGCGGATGGATCAGGGTGCCCTTGAAGGTGTCCATGCCGCCCCATTCGGGGTGGTAGGGGTCATCATACTTGTAGTAGCCACCACACATCAGAAGCATGTTGCAACCCATGCGCACGGTCTGGCCGTTATGGTCCGCCTCGACTGTCCAGGCAGCTTCCTGTGACGACCAACTCGCCGAGACCACCTTGTGCCCGAAACGGATGTGCTGACGGATATCATGCTCGTCGATGGTGTCGTTGACGTAGCGCAGGATCGAGGGGCCGTCGGCAATCGCCTTGGCCTCTTTCCAGGGTTTGAAGATGAAGCCCAGCGTGTGCATGTCGCTGTCGGACCGGATGCCGGGATACTGGAAGAGATCCCATGTTCCGCCGACGGCCTTGCGTCCTTCAAGGATTGTGTAACTCCTGGACGGGCACATGGTCTGGAGATGCCAGGCCGCACTGACACCGGATATGCCGGCGCCGATGATGATAACGTCCTGATGGTCCATCGGTCTCCCCTGTTGGGCCGCTGCCGGGGCACAGTCTACATGGCGGGGTGACTGAGCCAAGCCGCCGATCACGTCGGCGGCGGGAAGGGCCTCTCGAAGGTGAAGGCTGCCGGGTTCGGGCCCTTCGTTTTCAAGGCGTCCAGCTTTGCACAGGCTTCGGCAAAGCCGGGCCTGTGGCCCGACGGGACCCACCACAACACGAAGATCGGTTCGTCAAGCGGCGTAAACCAGTTGTCGCGCATGGCCATGGCCGCGACGTGAGGCGGGCAGTCCATAAAGCCTTCAAGTGCTGCGATGTCCGACCAGGTGGAGATGTTGGCGGTATAGTTCGGCCCAGGATCAGCTCAAAACCCATGTTTGCACGATCCGCGAGCGAAAGTTCGATCCGCCAGCGCCGCCGGCCCAGAAACAGCGACGTCTGGATGATCATGCGATCTTCAGGCACGCCGCTGGTGTTTTTGATGGGCCGCTGGTCCAACAGTGGTTCGGTGAAACGTCTGACTGCCGCGCCCTCGAGGAATGGCAGGCTGAAACGGACACAGCGCTTGCCATCGCGCTCGATCGCTTCGATGTCGACAGCATGGAGTGCTGAGGCCTGCGCCCCGGTATCGATCTTCGCGCGCATCAGCAGCGTGTCGAACGTTGGTAGGCCCACCATTTCCTGCCAGCCGATGGCCGTCGGCGTACGGATCTGCGATGGCGTGCTCACAAGTCGCGGTCCTATGGCTGAATACTACTGAATGTAGGCAAGACCGTTCCCGTTCCAACTGCTGCATGACCCAGGTGTCAGGTATGCGTGTCATCGATGTTGTGGTCCATCAGGGTGATACCGTCTCCGGCATGCCGAACCTGTCGACCTGCCGCTTGAGCCGAGAGACTAGAAGGGCTGAGGCGACCAGCATGGCTGTGGCCATGCCCAACCAGATGCCAAGGCCGCCCAGATCGGCCCAGAAGCCCAGAGCCAGGGCTGACGGCAGCCCCACGCCCCAGCTTGTTCCCAGCGCAATGAACATCGGCACCTTGGTATCCTTCAAGCCCTGCAACGCGCCGCGCGAGGCGATCTGCACGGCATCGAAGATCATGAAGAACGATGCGACGCGGAGCAGGGTAACGGCCAGCGCTGCTGCGCTGGCGTTCTCAGGAATCTCCGGGTCAAGGATCAGGCCCGTGATGTCACTTCCGGCCAAACAGAAGAAGGAAACAAGGACGGTGGCCGCGATACCGGCCATCGCGCTGGCGGTCCAGCCGGCCCGTGCGACATCATCTCTGCTCACGGCACCGGCCGCCAGCCCGACACGGACGGCGCCCGCCTGGGCCAGTCCGACCGGAATCATGAAGAAGATTGCGTAACATTGTGCCGTGACGCCGTGGGCGGCGAGAACCTCGGTACCTAGCAGACCCATGAGCAGGCTGGTGGCGATGAACAGCCCCATCTCCGCCACCTCTGTTACGGCGATGGGCGTACCGACCCGCATGATCTCAAAGAAGACAGGCCGCTCGATGCGCCAGAAGCGCCCCAGCAGCCGGTAACGTTTGAGCTGCCGCAGAGACAGCGCATAGGCCGCCAGGGCCACAAACATGCAGAAATTGACGCCGGCGCTGGCGATGCCCGCGCCATCCAGGCCGAGCTCGGGGGCGCCCCAGTTTCCAAACATCAGCATGTAGTCGAGCACCGCGTTGAGCCCGATACCGCCCAGAGTCACCACCAGAACGGCGCGCGGCCGGCCGTGCACGACCAGCAATTCTGTTACGACCACGAGCCAGAGACCGGGTATCAGGCCGAACACCATGTGTCGCAGGTAGGATTGGCCGGCAGAAGCAATCTCGGGATCCTGGTCCAGCCATCCCAAGAGCGTGCCGGAGAACCAGGCCGCCATCGCCACGGGTACGGCCAGCATCAAGGCGAGCCATGCGGCGTTGCGGAACGCAGGTCTGATTCTCCGAAATCGCCGTGCGCCCAGATGTTGGGCCATGACCGGCGTCGCACCGGTCAGCATGCCCATCGCGAAGGCCACGAAGAACCAGTAGAAATGACTGGTCAGTGTCCCGGCGGCCAGGGCGTCGGCGCCGATCCAGCCCATCATCACGACATCGGTGGTCGAAATCGCCATATGTGCGATTTGCGTCAACGCCAGCGGAACAGAGAGATGAAGAACAGCCCGGCTTTCTTTGAGCCAAAGAACATGGGTGGGTGATTGCAGGAATCTCATGAACGGCGACCTTCTTGTACGGGCTTCAATCAGACCATAACAGCAGGTGTTCCGGAGGTGCGGCGGGGAGCGCCGGGTTCATGACAATTCGGAAGATGAGAACGTTCGCACCAACACGGAAACGCCCGATCCAGTGATCGGGGTAGGGCAGGGCTCGAAGCGCTGCAGTTAGGCGATGCGACGTATCATGACGACAGTTTAGGCGATCACGTGAACTTTGACAAAGATCTGCCGGGAGACGGGATTGTGTTCACATGGTTTTGACAGTCTCGCCCTTGCACCGGTCAGGAATCTCCCGTCCAGTCTGATGGATTGCAAAGGGTGAATGGGGCGGCCAATGAAGCGACGGTGAATGTAGTCACTGACCGCAAGAAGTGTCGCCAGCAGCAGCACGCCGACCATCGCTGAGATGGAGAGACGCTGACGCGCGGCTGCCACCAGATGACTGTTTGTCATCTCAATGGTCAGTAACCCGATAGTTCTGATTTCTTCGGCGTTGCCCATCCTGATTGTGCGTTGCGCGATCAGGCTGCCGGATCCCGGTTGGTCGCGTCCCAGACTGGCCAATGTGACGCCATCGTCGTCAGTAACCGCGATGTGTATGATGTCGGGGTCGCTGATGGCCGACGACAGCACCAGTTCGGTTTGAACCATGTCGTGGCGGCCCACCGGGTCGGCCAAAAGAATGGAATGATTCGCTGCGACGCGATTCAGCTTTTCCGTGAGCTGAACTTCGACGGCGTTGCGGTTCACGACGTCCATCACAACCACAAAGACGGCCAGGACCAGTGACGCCGTGGCAATGCAGGACAAGAAGAATCGCGCCTGAACGCTCCGTGCCATCGAAAATGGCCGCATTCGATCGCGCGGGGTCGCGCCAGCTGGGGATTCTTGTTCGCTCACAAGGGTCTCTTTACCAGCCGCCGAAATCTCTGCACGCTCACCGCAGGTCACAGAGTTTAGCCTTCTCCGCCAACGCATGCCACCCGGACCCAGCACATCTTCGCGAGTTTTGTCATTGTGCAAGCCCGGGCGTTTGGCCAGTGTCCCTGGTCGGACTCCAGGCTTTCAGCTGCCGCTTTTCCGAATTACGGTTGGCGCCATGAATGGCAAGACAACCAGCGCTGCCGCAGGTGCGCGCAATCTCTTGTTGAACTGTCTTGGTGCCTCACCAGGACAGTCCGTACTTGTGATCGGCGAGTCCGGAGATAAAGCCCACTACGACCCAGCCTTGTGTGATGTCGTAACGCAGGAAGCCAGGATACTCGGCATGCAGGCCGAGTCGGTGATCGCACCGGTGACCAACACCGCTGCAGACGTGCCCGATGATCTCAGGGATAAGATTGCCGGCACGGATCACACGGTGTTCTTCGCCCGGATGGCCGACCAGCTTCGTTTCCTGGGCGTGGAGGGCAGCCGGTCCATGGTCTCCTGTTACACCCTGACCCCGGATGTTCTCGCGGACCTTTTCACGTCGACAGATCATCGTCTGCTGCTCGCCGTGCATGATCGTTTGGTAGAACACATCGAGGCTTCTGCGCACTATCGCATCACCTGCCCGGACGGCAGCGATCTACACGGGGAGGTTTCCTTCACGGAAGGTACCGAGGCGCTGACCGATTTTATGGTCCGGCCGTTCCCTGTGATGATCTTTCCACCAGTCGACAGCTCTCGCATGTCAGGGCGGTTGCCGATTGTCTATCCCCTGACATCGTCGTCGACCAACATCTATGAGGATAGTGTGCTGACGCCGCACAGCCCTGTGGTGGCCATCGTCGATAACGGCGTGATTGTGCGTTTTGAAGGTGATGCCGATGAAGTCTTGCGCATCGAGGCGCACTTTGCCGTCGTCGGCCGTTACGTGAACGGAAATCCACTGGCCGTGAACTCCTGGCATACCGGCATCAATCCACTGTCATACTTCGAAGGCGATGCCGATGCCGATGTTGAGCGATGGTCGAACGCCGTGTTCGGATCGCCGCGCTTCACCCACTTCCATGCCTGTGGCTCCGAACCCGGTGATATCGCCATCAGCCTGTTTGACGCCACGATCAGCTTCGATGGTGTTGATCTGTGGCGTGACGGTCGCCTGGTCTTCCTCGAGGCGCCGCAGAACCGCGATCTTCTGGATCGTTTCCCTGACCCCGGTGCGGTCATCGCGATGCGTCGCGAGATCGGCATGCCCCACCACGTGGGGCTTGCCAGAGGCTGATCTCGGGAACATGGTCGGTCCTTCCATTCCTTCGTGCTGGAGCATGTCCTCATGGCTGAAACCAAGTTCGCCAGCCAGGGTGATCTCGAAGCCAAGAACGCTAGCTTCACGCAGCTCAGCATGCATGCCTGGGCCTACACGGCCGAAGGGGATCCCAACACCGGCATCGTGACCGGCGACGATGGAGTCATGGTGATCGACACCCAGGCCACACCGGACATGGCGCAGGATGTCGTCGCCCGCATCCGGGAGGTGACCGACAAACCCATTCGCTATGTCATGCTGTCGCACTACCACGCCGTGCGTGTCCTTGGGGCTGATCGTTATGCCGGCGCACCGGGTGTGACCTATCTGATCCGCCCGGAACAGCACGCCGCCGCACGCGGGATTGATCCCGACCCTGCGGAGATCACCACAGCACACCAACACGCTCTGGGGAATGTCTGATGCTCAACACAGACCCGCAACTGAAACGTGCCGATGATGTCTACGAGGCCTTGATCAACGCCCAGCAGCATCTTTCGGACGAGGTTGCAGAGCGCTTCCGCGCACACCTTATCCTGCTGCTCGCCAACCAGGTGGGTGACGACGAAGCCGTGCTGGAGGCCATTGCGGAGGAAGAACGGATGGTGTCTTCGTGACAGCCATACGTGACGTTCTTGATCTCGATCGCTTTCCCGTTGACCGGCTCGACAGTGTCGAAGGGCGCGCTCTTGTTTCTGAATGTCAGGCGGCGCTGGCCCGTGACGGGATGTTCAATCTGGGAGGCTTCGTGCGGGCCGGCGCGATTGCCCGTGCCGCCGAAGAGCTGCTACCGCTGATCGCCAGCGACTCCTTTCATCAGTCGCGCAAGCACAACATCTACTTCCTTGCCGAGGTGCCCGGAGTCCCGGCCGATCACCCGGCACTGGCGAGGTCCGTCACCTCCAGTCACACGGTCTGTGACGACCGGATGACGGAAACCATCATCCACCAAATCTACGAATGGACGCCGCTGGCCGACTTTCTGGCCCTGGTGACGAACAAACCCCGGCTCTACCTGATGGAGGACCCGCTCGCCCGTGCCAATGTCATGGCCTACACCGACGGCGAGGGGCTGGGCTGGCATTTCGACCGTTCGGAGTTCACCACGACACTGCTGATCCAGGCTCCTGAAGCAGGTGGGGCCTTCGAGTACCGCACCGGCCTGCGCGCGGACGATGACCCCAATCTCGACGGCATCGCGCGGCTCTACGCCGGAGACGACCCCGAGAAACATTCCCTCACGCTGTCGCCGGGCACACTCAACGTCTTCAAGGGCAAGAACACGGCCCACCGGGTAACAGCGGTCGAGGGCGCGCGCAAACGGCTGATTGCCGTTTTCTCCTACTACGAACGCCCCGGTGTCCTGTTCAGCGCCGAAGAACGCCTCGGCTTCTACGGCCGTGTTGGTTAGCGGGATTCCCGAATCCCTTTGTCATATCGGCCAAGGCAGCGACGCGAGTGCGAGCCGGGATATCGTCCCGCGCAGGACGCGATGGGGTGCTTGATCGCGATCCCGGATAGCCTGCGGTTTCCGGGATGACGTCATGGAGAGGCAACGAGCGTTACCCCACAGGCTTCATGCGGGAGCGGTCGATAAAGATATCGAAGTTGTCGCGGATGACCTGATCGATCTCATCGGAGATATGGCCGGGGAAGTGTTCGGCCAGCATGGCGTTCTTGCGCCCGATGGCATTTTCAATCAGGTCCGGCTTG
>CEUN01079132.1_pt1 | contig 29200 bp, 22 predicted proteins | sample 361501 | NCBI WGS metagenome assembly CEUN01 (sample SAMEA2622801, study PRJEB7988) | marine metagenome | biome: marine biome (ENVO:00000447); feature: marine epipelagic mixed layer (ENVO:xxxxxxxxx); material: "saline water (ENVO:00002010), including plankton (ENVO:xxxxxxxx)" | depth 120 m | reverse complement strand
CGACGGCAGCCACGCCATGACCGATGGCCAGGTCGAGGAGGTGATTGAAGGTCACGTCTCAGCCGCCCGCCGTGCTCATGACGCCGGCTTCGACGGCATCGAGATCATGGCAGCCTATTCCGCGCTGATGGAACAGTTCTGGTCGCCCTTCACGAACCGTCGCGTTGATCGCTGGGGCGGCAGCTTCGAAAATCGCATGCGGTTCTCCCAGGAGGTCTACAGCCGGATTCGAAAAGCCTGTGGTGACGACTTCGTCTGTGGTGTCGCCGTTGCGATCGACCCCGGTGCCGAGGTCGTGCAGTCGATCGAGATGCTTCAGGAGGTCATGGCCTGGCACGACGAACGCGCGCTTGTCGACTACGTCACTCTGGGTCGCGGCAGCTACTGGGGCTTCACCCGCATCATTCCCACGGCCTTCGAGCAGGCCATGAAGGGCGAGGAATACGCCGGGCGTCTCAAGTCCGTCTGCCGCCATATTAGGGTTCAATGTGAAGCGCGGGTCACGGCCCCCGAAAACGGTGAACGGATCATTGCCTCCGGCATGGCCGATATGGTTTCCATCGTGCGCGGCCAGATTGCAGACCCGCAGCTTGCCAACAAATCAAAGGCGGGCAGGGCGTCCGAGATTCGCCCTTGCATCGGCTGCAATCAGCAGTGCATCGGTCGTCGCCATCGCGACTACTGGATCTCCTGCATGGTCAACCCGTCGACCGGCCGCGAGGCCAAGTGGGGCGGGGACAATTGCGGTGTGTCCGACAATCCTCGCGCCGTACTCATCGTGGGTGGCGGCCCCGCCGGGATGGAAGCGGCCCGCGTGGCGGCTGAACGCGGGCACGGTGTGCGCCTTGTCGAAGCCACCGAGCATCTGGGCGGGCAGTGGCGGTTGGCATCACTGCAACCCCGCCGTAACGAACTCGCTGACCACCTGGCGTGGCTCGAACGGGAACTTGACCGTCTCGGCGTGGCCATCGATGTCGGGATCGAGATGGACGCCGAAATGGTCCGCGACATGGGGGTCGATGACATCATTGTGGCGACGGGCAGCCACCCGCCGCTGACCGGCTACCAGCGCGCTCTGCCCGAACGCGATGGCCTTGATGATCTCGACAAGGGGCAGGTCTGTGCGATCAACCAGGTGCTCGATGGCACTGTCACACCGGGTGAGCGGGTGCTGCTGCTGGACGACATCGGCTTCTGGCCCGGCAACGGCACGGCGCTGCTGCTCGCTGAAGCCGGCCATCAGGTCACCGTGGTTGCCAAGGATGCAGCCATTGCCGCGCCCATGGGCCGGGTTCAGTCCGACAAGGCCATGCGCAAGGCGCTCGCCATGGCGGGCGCGGAGCTGCGGCCGCAAAGCGCTGTTGTGGCCTGGACCGGTGAGACCGCCACAATCCGGCACCAGCCATCAGGTGCTGAGGAGACACGGCCTTTCGACTCTCTGGTGATCTGTGAAACCCCGGTCGCCAACGATGCTCTTTGGCGTGACCTCGAGGGTTCCGGCCTGCGCGTCCGGCCCGTCGGCGACTGTGTCGCCTATCAGATGGCATCGGGAGCCTTCTATGATGCCCGCCGCACCGCGATGGAGATCTGAGAGATGGCAGAGCGCTTTTCCCATCTCTTCCAACCGCTTCAGCTGCGTCACAAGACGCTGCGCAACCGCCTCACATTTGGCCCGCATCTCGCGAACATGAGCCACGAAGGGCTACCCGGTCCGCGTCACCTCGGCTACTACGCCGAACGGGCACGGGGTGGTGTCGGGATGATCGTGATGGAGGGGCAGTCGGTCGAGGCCCATGGTGCGTTGACACGCGGCCGCTTCAACGACGACGACAGCATTGTCCCGGGGCTGGCCGCCATTGCGGATGCGGTACACGAGCATGGAACGGTCATCGTCCAGCAGCTCAACCACTCTGGCCAGCACGCCGATGCCGACAACTCCTGGCTTCCTAACTGGTCGGTCTCCGGCCTGCCGTCACTGAAGGATTCGTCCGGCAGTCACAAGATGAGCGAATCCGAGATCGAGACCGTTCTCGCGCACTACATCGCGGCCGCCCTGCGCTCGAAGAGAGCCGGGCTCGACGGCATCGACATCATTGCCGCCTACAACACCCTTCCGGACCAGTTCTGGTCGCCGCTGACCAATCGACGCGATGACCGCTGGGGTGGCAGTCTCGAAAATCGCTGCCGCTTCACCCGCACGCTGCTGACCGGCATCCGGCAGGCTTGTGGCGACGATTTCATCATCGGCCTGTCGATCTCCGGCGACGATCTCACCGAGAAGGGACTGCCGCTTGATGAGATGAAGCGCGTTGCGGCGTGGCACGACGAACGTGGCCTGATGGATTACGTCTCGGTCGGCACAGGCAGCTTCTACGACTTTTCCCAGATCATCCCGACCTTTCTTTACGACGAGATGAAGGGGCCGCCGCTGGCTTCTGAGATCAAATCCGTGGTCCAGCATGCGTATGTCCAGGCCGAGAGCCATGTACGCACACCCGCCAACGCGGATGCGGTGATCCGCGACGGTATGGCCGACATGGTCTCGATCGTGCGCGGGCAGATCGCCGATCCCCATCTTGCGAACAAGGCGAAGGATGGTCGGGCAGAAGACATTCGCCCCTGCATCTCCTGCAACCAGCTCTGCTGGGGCCGGCGCTCACGCGACTACTGGGTCGCCTGCCTCGCCAACCCGTCGGCAGGTCGCGAATGGGAATGGGGCGGGGACCGGTTTGAGCCCTCCGCCGAACCCAAACGTGTTCTCGTGGTTGGCGGTGGGCCGGCCGGCATGGAAGCCGCACGTGTTGCGGCCGAGCGCGGCCATCGCGTGACCCTGGTTGAAGCCTCGGACCATCTCGGCGGGCAGTTCGCTCTGGCCGCGAAGCAGCCCCGCCGGCAGGCCATCGATGAGCTGATCGGTTGGTTCGACAAACAGCTCACCAAGCTGCAGGTCGAGGTCCGGCTCAACACGACCATGGATGCCGACACGGTGCGCGACGGTGACTGGGACGAGGTCATCGTGGCCACCGGTTCGGAACCAGCCCGGGACGGTTATCAGCGTGGTCTGCCGTTCCAGGAACGTCTGCCCGGCGTCGAGAACCAGCACGTCATCGCCATTGATGATGTCCTTGATGGATCTGCTGAGAGTGGCAAGCGGGTGCTGATCCTCGATGATCTCGGCAACTGGAAGGCCGCCGGAACCGCTTTGCTGCTGGCCGAGCAGGGCCACGAGGTCACCTTTGCGACCCGCCACGCCATGGTCGCCCCGGAACTGGTCGCCAGCGCCGCCATGGCACCGCTTGCTCGTCGGATGGCGGATCTGAAAATCGAGCAGATCGTCGAGACGGTTCTGCTGTCATGGGAGAACGGCACGGCGGCGCTGCAGTCCAGTCTGGATGGCGGGATCGTGACACGTGAGTTCGACACGCTAGTTCTTGCCACGACCAATCGGCCCAGGCGCGATCTTCACGATGCGCTGGATGGTGAACACGAGGGCCTCCACATGATCGGCGACAGCCTTGGTGCCCACCGCGCCTCGGCTGCGATTTACGAGGGCCGCAAGCTGGCGAGGGAACTTTGACGAAGGAGAAACGGCAATGGTTAAGGCTGTCAGTGAGTATCTGAAAGGTGCCGCCGAGGTGCCGCACAACCGCACACTTCTCTTTGTCGGTGCGCAGTCACCAGAAGACGGCCAGGGTCAGGTTGCTGGCGATATCGGGGCCCAAGCCGCCTGCGTCTGGGACAAGGTCGCTGGGGCGCTCGCCCAAAAGAACCTTGAGCCACGCCATATTGTCTCCGTCGACATCGACCTCGTGGATCGCGCCGATATAGCGGTTGCGGTGAAGGAGCAGGAACGACGGTTTCGCCATCACGTCGCCCAGACCGTTCGGATCACGGGGCTGGCCGACGAGCGCTGGAGACTTCAGGTCGCGGTTGTGGCCGCCGTTACGCGCTGAGAGCGATCTCGTTAATCCGTTCGCGTTCGATTGACAGGAACACGACCCGGTCAATCCGCTCCGCATCCAGCTTGTCATAGAACGCCAGAGCGACGTGATTGTTGTCCGAGCATTCCCAGGTGACCGCGTCGCAGTCGAGGGACTGGGCATGTCGGCACACTCTGGCCACCAGCCGTTCGCCGACACCGGCGCGACGGGCATCGGCCGACACGGCAAGGTCGCTCAGAAACATGCGCCGGCGGCCGGTGAAGCCCTCGAAGAAGTGGCGGGTGAGGGCATAGCCCACGACGGTCGGACCGTCGGTGGCGATGAGAATGTCGCACCAGCGTTGGGGTCCGAAGGCATAACGGCGGACGTCGGCCGCGCTTGTCGTGCCGTCCTGGCCCATGATCCAGCGCCCCAGTTCGCGCGCCAGCGCCGCGATGGCTCCGGCATCGGTCTTGCGGGCGCGTCGGACACGGATCATGGCATGGTCCTTTCGTCAGAGGTCGATACAAATCTAGCAGATTCCACCGCGACACGGCCAAGAGAGCGGCGATATGTCAGAGATGTGACATCTTCCGGCAGATTCGGGACATTATGTTCCGTTGCGGCTATGGACTCGCTCCGCCGCCATGGCTCACATTGTTGGACAGACGCCGAGATGAAGAGTTCCTCAAGGAACCGTCCGGCAGGGAATCACAGGTTCAGGGAGAGAAGGGGGCATGGCTGTCTTCATCCTCAAGCGGTTGCTCATGATGGCTGCCACTATGATTGTGGCGTCATTCATTGTCTTCTCGCTCATGGAGTTCACTCCGGGCAACGTCGCCAGCAAAACGCTGGGCCCGTATGCGACCCAGGAACAGAAAGATATTCTCTACGACAAGCTGCAGTTGGGTGACCCCCTGCTCGAACGCTACTTCCGCTGGGTTGGCGTGCTCTCGGGAGTGATCGAAGATCCTGTGCAGGACCCGGAGCTGAACCTTGGCTTCACTGATCCGCGCGGAGACCAGTACTTTGGTAACTTCGGCTGGTCAGCGAAGTACCGTGTGCCGGTCAACGACGTGATGTGGGGCAAGCTTGGCAACACCCTCATTCTCGCCGGGATTGCCTTTGCGATTATCGTGCCTTTGTCTCTTGTTTTCGGTGTCCTGGCCGGCATGCGCGAGGGAAGCATTCTTGACCGGACGCTCTCCTATACAGGCATCACGCTGACCTCGATCCCCGAGTTCGCGTCCGCTGTGTTTCTGATAGCGATCTTGGTACTATGGCTCGGCCTCTTGCCGGGCACGGCGAACATGCAGGATTTTGAGCAATGGTCCTGGGCATCACAGATGGTGCTGCCGGTGGCTGTTCTGGTGATCTATGATTTCGGATATGTGGCGCGGATGGTTCGCGGCTCTATGGTGGAGGTGATGACCCGCCCCTACATCCGAACTGCTGTCCTCAAAGGGTTGCCGTATCGGCAGGTCATCCTGAAGCATGCCCTGCGGAACGCCCTCATCGCGCCGTTCACGGTGATCCTGCTTCAGATCCCCTTCCTCATCACGGGCGTCGTGGTGACAGAAACGATTTTTGGCTACCCGGGCTTCGGCAGAATGTTGCTGGAATCGGCTAGCTTCGGCGACATCACACTCGTGGAGGCGGCCACGCTGGTGGCCGTGTTCATTGCTGTGTCGACCCAGCTTTTGGGTGACATCGGCTACATGTACATCAACCCGCGCATCCGCTTCACCTGAGGAGAACGCCATGACCGATCAGACACAAGATCAGGCGCCGCAGGTTAATGCCGGTACGCCGAAGAGTGCGGAACAGCCGGATCGAATCGGCTTGGCCAAATTTTTCTATAATCTCAGCCTGCTGAAGGAATCATGGGCTGCGATGATCGGCCTCACAATCATCATATTCTGGGTGTTCGTTGCGATCTTTGCCGATGTCATCACCATCTATGAGCCCAACGCGAACGACTATCTCGCAACCATGAAGGCGCCGTTCCAAGGCGGCGATCACTGGCTGGGAACCGACCTTCTCGGCCGGGACACCTGGTCACGTCTGGCCTACGGTGCGCGTGCCACTTTGATCATCGCCCCCACGGCTATGATCTGTGCCTATTTCCTGGGCATCGTCATGGGCATGCTTGCGGGCTATTACGGTGGTTGGGTCGACAATGTGATCAGCCGTGTAAGCGACATTATCCTTTCTTTCCCGCTGATCATTTTGTTCATCATCATCATCTCGGTGTTCGGTGCTTCAGCGCTCAACATCATCATTGCCGTCACCCTAGCGGCATCGCCGGGTATTGGCCGTATTGTCCGCGGCCTGACGCTCGATCTGCGGAATCTTGAGTATGTTTCGGCGGCACAGATTCGCGGCGAAAGAAGCATCTACATCATGGCGGTCGAACTTCTGCCGAATGCCCGTGGACCGCTCATCGTCGATGCCTGCCTGCGCATGGGTTACACCGTTATCACGATCGGCGTTCTCGGTTTCCTCGGCCTCGGCCTGCCGCCGCCAGATCCCGACTGGGGCGGCATGGTCAAGGACGGTTCGGCCATGGTTCTTGGCGGCAGTCCCCAGCTCGCGATCATCGCTTCGATCGCTGTGTCGAGCCTGGTGATCGGCTTTAACCTGCTGGCCGACGGCATGCGCGAAATCTCGACGAGGGACTGACGCCATGACCGATCAGACCGACAACGACGACATCGTTCTCGAAATCAACGACGTCGGCATCTCGTACTTCACCCGTATCGGCGAGATTCCGGCGGTGCCGGATTTCTCTCTCAAGCTCAAACGCGGTGAGAGTTATGGCCTGGTGGGTGAGTCCGGTTGCGGCAAGTCCACGGTTGCCATGGCGATCATGAACTACCTCGGAAAAAACGGTGGTGTCGTCAGGGGCCAGATCAAATTCGAGGGCCGGGACATGGCGGACATGTCGGGGGAGGAGCTTCGGGATATCCGAGGCTCCAAGATCGCCATGGTCTACCAGGAGCCGATGAGTGCGCTCAATCCCAGTCTGACAATCGGCACGCAGTTGAAGGAGGTGCTGGTCGTTCACGAAGGGATTTCCGATTCGGCGGCAGCTGAATGCTGCATCCAGATGCTGCGCGACGTGAACATGCCGGATCCCGAGAGCGTCATGGGCCGATACCCGCACCAGATTTCAGGTGGTCAGCAGCAGCGTGTCGTGATCGCGATGGCGATGTTGTCGAACCCGTCGCTCTTGCTGCTCGACGAGCCGACCACCGCCCTCGACGTGACAGTGGAAGCTACGGTGATCGATCTCATCGCCAACCTGCGCGAGAAGTATAACACCACGCTGCTCTACATCAGTCACAACCTCGGCCTGATCGTGAAGGTCTGTGACCGGGTCGGCGTGATGTATTCGGGTTCCATGGTCGAAGAGGGCACCATTGAGGAGCTCTTCAAGAAGACCCGGCACCCCTACACCTTCGGCCTGTTTGATTGCATTCCGACGCTGGGTGCGGACAAACATGCCCGCACGCTGGAGCCGATCCCCGGCCAAGTGTCGCTACCACACGAGCGTCCTCCTGGGTGTTCATTCGGTCCGCGCTGCAAGTACTTCAAGCTTGGCACTTGCGATCAGGGTCATATCCCGATCGAGAATATGGACGGCAGTGCAACCCATCGTGCCCGCTGCCGCAGGGTCGATGAGATCGAGCATGTCGCGACCAACACCGGTAGTGAGGTGACTGTCGCGTCCGGCGAGACGGTGCTCCACATCAACGGGATGAGCAAGTTCTACGAGGTCTCCGACATATCGCTGACCGCGATCATGAAGGGAGAAAGCAAGCACTATGTGAGGGCCAACGAGGAGCTGAATTTTGAAGCTCAGCGCGGTCGCACTGTGGCGATCGTGGGCGAGTCCGGCTGTGGTAAGTCGACCTTCGCCAAGGTGCTGACCGGCCTTGAGACCGCGACCGACGGCGAGATCATGTTCGAGGGCACGAACATCGGTGTCATTCCGGTGCAGAAGCGCGATGCCAAGATGATTCGCGCCCTGCAGATGGTTTTCCAGAATCCGGACGGCACGCTCAACCCGAGCCACTCGGTCGGCCATTGCATCGGTCGCGTGATCAAGAAGTTCGGCATCGAGAAGAACCCGAAGAAGGTCCGCGAGAAGGTCGGCGAGATGCTCGACATCGTGCGGCTCCCGAAGGCTTTCATTACCCGCAAGCCACGCCAGCTTTCGGGCGGCCAGAAGCAGCGTATCGCCGTGGCGCGCGCGTTTGCCGGCAACCCCAGTATGGTGATCGCCGACGAGCCTGTCTCCGCGCTCGATGTGTCGGTGCAGGCGGCCGTGATCAACCTGCTGAACGACGTCCAGAAGGAGTTCAACACTACGCTGCTCTTCATCAGCCATGATCTTTCGGTCGTTCGTTTCATCTCCGATGAGATCGTGGTGATGTATCTGGGACAGATCATGGAGGCCGGCGAGGCCGACAAGATCTTCCAGCCGCCCTACCACCCCTACACGGAGGCGCTGCTATCGGCGGTGCCGATCGCCGATCCCGACATCGAGCAAAAGCGGATCCGTCTCGAAGGCGAGATGCCGTCCGTGATGGATCCGCCGAAAGGCTGTCGTTTCTCGACCCGTTGTCCGCGTTACCTCGACAGCATCTGCGAAGAGCAGGAACCGCCGAACCAGGACGCCGGTGACGGCCACGTCATCAAGTGTCACATCGACATCCGCGAACTGGCGCAGGTGGAGCCGATCTTCAACACGAAAGAAGCGGCGGAGTAGGTCTGTAACGACGATGCTCTGAAACGGCCGGGGCTTGCATGCTCCGGCCGTTTCAGAGCATGTCGCTGGCGCACGTTTGGTGTCGTGGGTAGACTAGTTTCACCTCGGGACCGTCGATAGCTTGCGCCACCTTTTCGGCTGTGGTCGAAGAGGGTTCCATGCGTGTGAGCGGATGCCGCGATAGCGACCATGAAATACTCCATCTTCAGCCTGCTCAGGCAGGCGCGCGACTATCACAAGAACTGGCCCCAGGCCTGGCGCAGTCCGGACCCTAAGCCCGAGTACGATGTCATCATCATTGGCGGCGGTGGTCATGGCCTGGCGACGGCGTATTACCTCGCCAAGGAACACGGCATCACCAATGTCGCAGTCCTGGAAAGGGGCTGGCTGGGCGGCGGCAACACCGGGCGCAACACCACCATTGTCCGCTCGAATTATCTGTGGGACGAAAGCGCGAATCTCTACGAGAAATCGCTTCAGCTCTTTGAGGATCTGAGCCAGGACCTCAACTACAACGTCATGTTCAGTTCGCGCGGGGTGATCAACCTGGCGCACAACGAGCACGACCTGAAGGAGCTGGCGCGCCGCGGCCATGCCTGCCGCCTGAACGGCATTGACTACGAACTGGTGAGCCCGGAGCAGATCAAGGAGATCGCACCGATCATCAACATCTCCAAGTCGATTCGCTATCCCGTGCTAGGCGGGGCAATGCAGCGCCGTGCGGGCAACGCACGTCATGATGCCGTGGCCTGGGGCTACGCCCGCCGCGCCGACGAGTACGGCATCGATATCATCCAGAACTGCGAAGTCACCGGCATCGATGTTGCGAACGGCAAGGTCACGGGCGTCCAGACCACCCGCGGCCCGATCAAGGCTAGGAAGATCGGTGCGGTGCCTGCCGGCCACGCCTCGGTTGTCGGCCAGATGGCGGGCCTCCGCCTGCCGATCGAGAGCCATTGCCTGCAGGCTATGGTGTCCGAGCCGATCAAGCCGGTGCTCGACACCGTGATCATGTCGAACACGGTGCACGTCTACATCAGCCAGTCCGACAAGGGCGAACTGGTTCTGGGTGCCGGGATCGACGGCTTCAACAGCTATGCCCAGAAGGGCGGCATCGACATCATCGAGCATCAGCTCGAAGGGCTTTGCGAACTTTATCCCATTGTGAAGCGACTGCGCGTGATGCGCACCTGGGGTGGTATTGTCGATATCTGCCCCGATGCCAGCCCGATCATCTCGAAGACCTCGGTCGAGGGTTTCTACATGAACTGCGGTTGGGGCACGGGCGGATTCAAGGCCACGCCGGGCTCGGGCTGGGTGTTCGCCTACACCATCGCGCAGGAACGCCCCCACGATCTGAACGAAGCCTTCGATCTCAAACGGTTCGAGACCGGACTTCTGATCGACGAGCACGGCGCTGCGGCCGTGGCGCACTGAGGGGAGGAGAGACACCATGCTTTTGATCACCTGTCCCTGGTGCGGCGAACGCGAAAACTCCGAGTTCACCTGCGGTGGCGAAGGCCACATCAAGCGTCCGGACCCGAAGACTGCGACCGATGCCGAATGGGCCGACTATCTCTTCATGCGCAAGAACCCCAAGGGCGCGCATCACGAGCGCTGGTTCCATGCCCAGGGTTGCCGCATGTGGTTCCACATGACCCGCGACACGGTCACCCACGAGATTATCGAGGTCTACGGTATCACCGAGCAGCCTTCCGAAACCGGTGATGCGGAGGGCGGACTATGAGTCAGGCATTCCGCAATTCAGACGGCGGTCGGGTCGACCGCGGCAAGCGTCTGAGCTTCACATTTGATGGACAGCGCTACACGGGCCATGAGGGCGACACGCTGGCCTCGGCGCTGCTGGCGAACGGCGTTCGCCTGGTCGGCCGCAGCTTCAAATATCACCGGCCGCGCGGCATCGTGACGTCGGGTGCTGAAGAACCGAATGCGCTGATCCAGCTCGGCGAGGGCGCCTTTACCGAGCCGAACACGCGCGCGACCCAGATCGAGCTCTATGATGGGCTGGTCGCCGAGAGCCAGAACCGCTGGCCCAGCGTGAACTTCGATGTCGGTGTGGTGAACAACCTGCTGTCGAAGATCTTTCCCGCGGGCTTCTACTACAAGACCTTCATGTGGCCGCCCAAGGCCTGGATGTTCTATGAAAAGATCATTCGGAACGCCGCCGGCCTGGGCAAGGCACCGACTGAACCCGACCCTGAGACCTACGAGAAACGCCGCGTCCATTGCGATGTGCTCGTGGTGGGCGCCGGCCCGGCCGGGCTCGCTGCGGCGCGTGCCGCCGGTGCTTCTGGCGCGCGGGTGATCCTGGCAGACGAACAGGCGGCGTTTGGTGGCAGCTTGCTGGCGAGCCGCGCAACAATCGATGGCAAGACCGTCGCCGAGTGGGTCGACTCCATGGTCGAAGAACTCGCGGGCATGCCAGAGGTTCGGCTGTTGCCGCGGACCACGGTCACCGGCTACTACGACCACAATTTCCTGGTCGCCGCCGAGCGTCTGAATGATCACCTGCCGACGGGTGAACGCCAAGGCCCGCGTCAACGTGTCTGGAAGATCCGCGCCAAGCGTGTCGTATTGGCGACCGGCGCTATCGAACGCCCGCTCGTGTTCGCGGAGAATGATCGTCCGGGTGTCATGCTGGCCGATGCGGTGAAAACCTATGTGAATCGCTATGGTGCACGTCCCGGCAACCGGGCGGTGATCTTCACCAACAACGACAGCGCCTATCGCGCGGCAATCGACGCGGCGGATGGCGGGATTCACGTTGCGGCAATCGTCGATGTCCGTGAAAAACCTGAAGGCGCTCTGGTGCGCGAGGCGCGGGACCACGGCATCGAGATCATTCCCGGAAGTGCGATCACCAGAGTGCGCGGCGGCAAGCAGGTTGCCGATGTTGAGGTCAGCGGCCTTTCGGAAGACCGCGAGTCGGTCAATGGGCAACGCCGGAGCATCGATTGCGACCTCGTGATGATGTCGGGGGGCTGGAACCCCACGGTGCATCTTGCGTCGCAATCCGGCGCTAAGATGCAGTGGGACGAGGCGCTGCATTCGTTTGTGCCTGGTCTTTTAAAGCAGGCGCAGCACAACGTGGGAGCGCTTGCAGGTGATCTGACCCTGGAAGGCTGCCTGGCACAGGGCGATACGGCCGGTGCCGAGGCTGCCACGGAGGCAGGCTTTGCGGCCAAGCCAGGACCGTCTTGGGCTGTCGACGCTGGGGCCGGTGATGGAAGTCTACAGCTTGAGCCGCTTTGGGCCGTGCCGACCGACCGCAAGGGTGCAAAACGATTCCACGACTTCCAGAACGATGTCACCGCCGCTGATGTGGCGCTGGCGCATCGGGAGAACTACGCCTCGGTCGAGCACTTCAAGCGTTACACGACGACCGGCATGGGAACGGACCAGGGCAAGACCTCGAACGTGAACGGTTTGGCGATCCTGGCGGACCTGCGTGGTGAGCCGATTCCCGATGTTGGCCACACCACGTTCCGCCCGTTCTACACGCCGGTCACGATCGGTGCGTTGGCCGGCATTGATACCGGTCCGGAGCTTTTGGATCCTGTGCGCAAGACCCCGATGCACACCTGGCACGAGAAGCATGGTGCGCATTTCGAGGATGTTGGCGCCTGGAAGCGTCCCTACTGCTATCTGCGGGACGGCGAAAGCGTCAAACAGGCGGTCAACCGAGAGGTTCTTGCCGCGCGGACGTCGGTCGCCATCCTGGACGCTTCGACGCTCGGCAAGATCGACATTCAGGGTTCGGATGCCGCGGAGTTTCTTGATCGCATCTACACTAACAAGTTCTCCACCCTGAAGGTCGGCGCTTGCCGCTACGGCCTTATGTGCAAGGACGACGGCATGGTGTTCGATGATGGCGTCACGGCGCGCATCGCGGAAAACCGCTTTCTGATGTCGACCACGACGGGCGGTGCGCCCAACGTGTTGAACTGGCTTGAGGAATGGCTCCAGACCGAGTGGACCGACCTTGAGGTCTACTGCACGTCGGTCACGACTCAGTGGGCCGCCATCGCTATCGCGGGGCCGAACAGCCGCCGTCTTCTGGCAGAGCTGACCGATGTCGACCTTTCGAACGAGGCATTCCCGTTCATGTCTTGGAAGGACGGTGAGGTTGCGGGGATCAAGGGTCGTATATTCCGTATCAGCTTTTCCGGCGAGACCGGTTTTGAGGTTCAGGTACCGGCGAGTTATGCGCTGGCGCTGTGGTGCGCCCTGATCACGGCGGGCGAGACCTACAGCATCACGCCCTACGGCACCGAAGCGATGCACGTGCTGCGCGCGGAGAAAGGTTTTATCATCGCCGGACAGGATACGGACGGCACGACCACGCCACACGATCTCGGCATGAGCTGGATCGTCTCTAAGAAGAAGGACGATTTCCTCGGCATGCGGGGGCTCAGCCGGCCGGACACCCTGCGCGAAGACCGCAAGCAGCTTGTTGGGCTCGTGACGGAAGCCCCGAACACAGTGATCCCCGAAGGTGCGCACATCTCCCCGGAGCCCCACGCACCGCCGCCGGTGCCGATGGAAGGCTGGGTGTCATCGAGTTACTACAGCCCGAACTGCGGCCGCTCGATCGCGCTGGCCCTGATCAAGCGCGGTCATGAACGGCTGGGCGAGAGCGTAGCCATTCCGCTGGAAGACAAGGTGGTACGGGCGAAGATCGTGAAACCGGTCTTCTTCGACGAAGAAGGGGGGCGTTTGCGTGGCTGAGACCTATCTGAGACAGAGCCCGCTGGCTCATCGTGCGCTGGACGCACAGGCCAACGCTGATACGGACGATGCCGCCCTGGTACTGACCGAACGGCGATTCCTGGCCAAGATCAATATTCGTGGCAAAGCCGACAGCGCTGCCGTGAAGGCGGCCGTGGGCGTCGAACTTCCGCAGGCTCCCAACACGGTGGCCGAAGGCAACAACCTCACAGCGCTGTGGCTTGGCCCGGCCGAGTGGCTCATTGTTGGGCCGGTTGGCGCGGAAGCCGCCATCGAAATGGCACTCGCGGAGGCCCTCGATGGCGCAAGCGCTGCCGTGGTTGATGTCACGGAAGGTCGCACGACCATCCGCGTTGCCGGGGACAAGGCGCGCGATGTTATTGCCATGGGTTGTCCGCTGGACCTGCACGCCCGCGTCTTCGCCGTGGGCCAGTGTGCCCAGAGCTTCATCAGCCGCGGTCCGATCATCATCCATCAGGTCGATGACACGCCTGCCTTCGACATCCAGATCGAACGCAGCCAGGCTGACTACCTCTGGACGTGGCTCCGGACCGGCGGTGAGCCCTATGGCATTGCCGTTGCGACCGAGCCCGAGACCGACAACTGGCGCCGTCCAGCCAAGCGCAAATCCAAGGACGCATCGTGAACGACGCGCCGTCCAGCGTCGTTTTTGACCTGGGCGGGGTCTTGATCGACTGGGATCCGCGCCATCTCTATCGCGACCTCATCCCCAATGAGGCCGAGATGGAGAAGTTTCTTGATGATGTCGTCGGTCAGCCCTGGAACCGCCAGCAGGACGCCGGGCGATCCATTGCTGAAGCCAACGCGGAGCTGATCGCAAAGCACCCGGACAAGAAGGACCTAATAGAGGCCTATTACGGCGAGTTCGACCGCATGATGAAGGGGTCGATCGGAGGCACGTTCGAGGTTCTTCAGGCTCTGGCAGACATCAATGTGCCAATCTACGCTCTGTCGAACTGGTCGGCCGAGACCTGGCCGCTGGCCCAGGCGCGTTTCGGCTTTCTTAAGCTGTTCAAGGGCGTCGTGATCTCCGGGCAGGAGGGCATACGCAAGCCGGACCCTGCGATCTTCGATCTGCTGTGTGACCGGTTTGAGCTTGAGGCCGATGAAACGCTCTTTATCGACGACCATCGTCCCAATGTCGAAGCGGCCGAGAAGCTGGGATTCTACACCGTGCTGTTCAGCGGCCCGAGCCAGTTGCGCGGGCGCCTGACCGGATGGGGTTTGTTGCCGCCGCGTTGAACTGCGGTAGTCTCCGGGGTGAAGATGGGAGACGGCCATGGCGTCACCACGACTTCAGAAGCTGATTGCCGCATTTGAAGCACGACGCGACGCGTCTGCTGACGAGCCGGCTAATGACGAAGAGGCTGTCGCACAGTACCGATCTTATGCCGATGAAGAATTGGCGTTGGTCGATGGGATCGGCCCGAGCCTTCCTGCCGACACCACAGTCCATGCGGTTTCCGTCGCCGGTGTGCCTTGCGAATGGGTGATGGCACAAGGAGCGTCACCGCACCGCCGCCTTCTGTTCATTCATGGCGGCGGCTGGCTTTCGGGCACACTCGACAACTATCGCCATCAGGTCGAGGCGCTTTCCCGTGCAACCGGCCTGTCCGTGCTGGCTGTCGACTATCGTCTGGCGCCGGAACATCCCTTTCCTGCCGGACTGGACGACTGTGTCACGGCGTGGATTTGGATGCTGGAGAACGGGCCGGACGGCGAGAGGGCTTGCGACCGGCCCTTGCTGGCGGGTGATTCGGCCGGTGACAACCTGACCTTTGCCTTGATGTTGCGCCTGAAAGATGAGGGTAAACCCTTGCCCGTGGCCGCTGTGGCGTTCGCACCGGCAACGGATTTCACCGGCGCCAGCCCCTCCATGACCGAACGCCGACATCTCGACCCGTTCATTAAGCTCGACAACGTGGACTGGATCTTTGGCCAATACGTTCTGGATGGAACGCCGAGGACCGATCCTTATGTCTCACCGGTGTTCAGTGATCTCTCCGGTCTGCAGCCGTTTCTCGTTCATGCCGGAGAACGTGAGGTGCTTCATGATGATGGCCTCCGCATCGTCGAGGCCGCCAAGGCTGCCGGGCTAGACGCGCGGTTGAAGACGTTGCTGGGTTGCGTCCACACGACCGAATACTGGTGCCACGTCGTGCCCGAAGGTTTGGGGTCGCTGAACGAGATTGGCGCCTATCTGAAGAGCAATGGCTGACGAATCCGCCAGCCGCTTCGTTGATCTTGATCGTTACCCGATCACTGATCTGGACGCGCCAGCGGCCCAATCTCTGATCGAACATTGCTGCCAAGATCTGGAATCGCAGGCGTTTTCTGTCCTCGAAGATTTTCTCACCGCTGATGCCGTCAGCCAGTTCTGGACGGAATCGATGGCATTGGCCGGTGATGTTGTGCGCAGGGGTGCGGTGCGCAGCACCTATTTCGACACGCCGGATCAGGAAGACCCGAGCTGGCCTATCGGCCATCCGCGGCGGCAGTTCTTCCGGACGAACTGGGGCGTCGTGGCCGATGATCTGATCCCCGACGACCATGGATTGCGTCAGTTCTATGAGTGGGACCGGTTGACCGACTTTTTCTCCCAGGTCCTGCAGGTGAAACCGCTCTACCGCCATGCTGACCGCTTCCAGGCACTGAACATCAATGTCCTGAATCCTGGCGATGAACAGGCCTGGCACTTTGACGGCATGGACTTTGTTGTTCTGCTCTATCTCACCACGCCGGATGGTGGCGGCGAATTGGAATGTGCCTCACTGGTGCGAACCGATGATGATCCATGTTACGACAAGGTCGCTGCGGCCTTTGATGGCAGCTATCCGCAGCTTCACCGGCGCGTGCCGAAGGCCGGCACACTCACCATCATGCGTGGCCATCACAGTGTTCATCGTGTGACGCCGGTGGAAGGCGTCACACCACGGTTGACTGCGGTTCTGTCCTACGACCGCGTGCCGGAAAAGCGCGAAGGGGATGCCATCAACATCCAGATATACGGTGAACGGATCCGAACCAAGATCGCTTCCGGGTTCAATCGGTAGCATCTTCACAAGAGAGCCAAGGAAAACTCAGCGCCGGCCTCGGTGCAGCAACTCCGAGATATCGTCAGTGGCTGGCGCGATCAGGTGAATGCGTCGGGCATCGAGTCCTTCTTCTGCGCGATGAAGGCGTTCAGCGCTTCATCGACACCGGGGTCGATGTCGGGCGCCTGATAGTCCGCCAGCATGTCTTTCCAGAGCTTGTTGGCGCGCAGGGCGGCGTCCTGGCTACCTTCTGATTCCCACTGCTCGAAGCTGTTGTTGTCGGCAATGGTCGAACGGTAGAAGGCCGTCTCGAAGTTGGCCTGGGTGTGATCGCAGCCGAGGAAATGGGCACCGGGACCGACTTCGCGAATGGCGTCCATGGCCTGGTCGTTCTCGGTGAGGCCGATGCCGCCGGCCAAAACCTGCATCATGCCGATCTGATCGGCATCCATGACGAACTTCTCGTAACCCGATGCCAGCCCGCCCTCGAGCCAGCCTGCGGCATGCAGAACAAAGTTGACACCGCCGTTCAGGGTGGCCTGGATCGTCTGGGCACTCTCGTAGGCTGCTTGGGCATCGGGAATCTTCGAGCCGCAGAGCGACCCACCGGACCGGAACGGAACACCCACGCGCCGCGCGAGCTGGGCCGAGGCATAAAGCACCAGGGTCGGCTCGGGTGTGCCGAAGGTCGGAGCACCTGACTGCATGGAGATCGAGCTGCCGAAGGTGCCGAAGACCACCGGTGCACCCTTGCGGATCAACTGGGTTGTCGCCATGCCGACCTGGGCCTCGGCGAAGAGCTGTGCCACGGTGCCGGCCACCGTCACTGGGCTCATGGCACCGGCCAGGATGAACGGCGAGACAACGCAGGCCTGGTTGGATGCGGCATAAACCTTCATCGCACCCAGCATGGTGCCGTCGAAGACCATTGGTGAGTTGGCGTTGATCAGATTGATGATGCAGCAGTTATTTTCGACAAAGTCGTCGCCGAAGACGAGCTTCGCCATCGCCACTGTGTCGGCCGCCCGCTCCGGGGCCGTCACGGAACCCATGAACGGTTTGTCCGAATGGCGGATGTGGGAATAGACCATATCCAGATGGCGCTTGTTCACGGGCACATCGACAGGCTCGCACACGGTGCCGCCGGAGTGGTGAATGGCGGGCGTCATGTAGGCCAGCTTAACGAAGTTGCGGAAGTCCTCGATCGTCGCGTAGCGGCGTCCTTCATCCAGATTGCGGATGAACGGCGGGCCGTAGACCGGGGCAAACACCGTGGAGCCGTCACCGATTTTGACACTGCGGTCGGCGTTGCGGGCATGCTGGGTGAAGGAGCTGGGTGCCGTCTTTAGTAGTTCACGGGCCAGACCGCGCGGCACATGGAGTGTCTCTCCGTCCTTGGCCACATCGGCGCCGGCCTCTTTCCACATGGCGACAACTTCCGGGTCATCGGCGATCTTGATGCCGACCTCCTCCATGATGGTCTCGGAGTTGTTCTCGATGATCTCGAGGCCTTCCTCTGAGAGCAAGTCCAGAACCGGGATGCTGCGCTGGATGTAGGGCAGGGGTGTGGTGTCGAAACGCTGGCTGCGCTGGGCGCGCCGCGCTCTACTGCCGCCACGGTCACCACGTCCACGCCGGCCGCGCCGACCTTCTGTCTGCTGTTCGTCACTCATCACTCCGCTCCAGCCCAACCGGGGCCAAGGGCCATGCTTATGGCACGCAGATCGGGCATAAAACGGCCAGATTACGTCGTGGAAACGGGCGCATTCGTCGTCTGCGGTCGAATTTGCCCGGCAGAGCTGTTGCCCGATCCCGCGCTTTGCAGCACTCTCGGGCTCGCAGGATCAGGGGCGAGACGAATGGCTTACGACGTGTTTCAGGAAGGCTGGCGCGACACACCCTACTGGTGGGATCTGGCACCACGTCCTGATTTGCTGCAGATCGAACTTCCCGACAAGGTGGATGTCGCGATCGTGGGCTCCGGATATGCAGGGATGTCCTGTGCCATCCATCTGGCCCGAGCCGGCCGGAACGTGCTGATTCTCGAAGCCAAGGAGCCCGGACACGGCGCCAGCTCACGCAGCGGCGGCATGGCTGGAAGCGGGCTGAAGCTGGGCTATGGCGACCTCAAGGCCAAGTACGGCAAGCAGCGCGCCATCGAGATGACGCTCGAGACCGAGCGTTCCCTGGAATTTTTCGAGGACTTCATCGCCGGGGAGCAGATCCAGTGTCACTACCAGAAGGTCGGGCGTTTTGTCGGCGCCCATGCGCCGAGCCACTATGAATCGATGTCGCGCAATCTGGAGCTGGTCAAGGCTGAGGTCGGGATCGATCCCGGCTACATGGTACCGCGCTCCGAACAGCACAGCGAAATCAAGACCGACCTCTACCACGGCGGCAGCGTGAAGCTGGTTGGCGGCGGCCTGCATCCGGCGGTCTATCACCAGGAGTTTCTGGATCGGGTGAAGGCTGCTGGTGTGTCCATTGCGTCGTTCACACCGGTGACCGGCATCTCGCGGGAGGGTGACGGTTTTGCCGTAATCACGAGCCGCGGCACGGTCAGGGCAGACCAGGTGGCGGTCATGACCAACGGTTACACGCCGCGCGCCGCGCAGGATCTTCGCCGTCGACTGGTTCCGGTGGGCAGCTACATCATCGCGACCGAGGAGCTTGGCGAGGAGAAAATCACCGAACTCTTCCCCAACCACCGCATGGTCGGCGATACCAAGGCCATTCTCTACTACTACCGGCCGTCGCCGGACCGGAAACGCATCATCTTCGGCGGCCGCGCCAAGACTCGCGATGTTGAGACCGCAGAGAGCGGACGGCTTCTTCATCAGTTCATGTGCAGGGTGTTCCCGGAACTACAGGATGTGAAGGTCACGCACAGCTGGACAGGCAACGTCGCCTTCGCCTTCGACAAGCTGCCCCATGTCGGCCAGCGCAACGGCCTGCATTACTCGCTGGCCTGCAACGGCTCCGGGGTGGTGAAACAGACCTATCTCGGCATGAAATCCGCGCTCAAGATCATGGGCGACAAGGACGGCCGCACGGCCTTTGACGATCTCGAGTTCACCACGATCCCGTTCTACGACGGCAATCCCTGGTTCCTGCCTATCGTGCAGCGCTGGTACCAGTGGTGCGACGCCAGGGTGCGCTGATGACCGGGTCGGCCTTTATCACGGCCTTGGGCTGGGTTGTGGTCATGACGATCGTCATGGCAACTCTGGTCGCCATTGCCAAGCGGATCGTCCGCAAGACCCTGCGCGCTCGCTGGGCGGCCTATGCTGTGCTGGAGCTCTTTCCGCTGGCCTTTGTGGTCGCGGCCTTCATGGGGACGTTTGTCTATCCGAACGACCTTCGGCTGGAAGGCGAGATCGCGCTGCCCTTCGCGTTTGTGGTTGTGTGCGCCTTGCCCTGGATTCCGCTCGCACTGTTTGTGCTGATCGTGATGCCTTTGCGAGAGATGCGGCAATCAGCCCGCCTGACAAGGAGGAAGCCGCATGACACCGGAGATCATGTTTGGTGTGGTCGTCTGCGCGTTCATGATTGGCCTGTCGTCGATGCTTCTGCCCGTCGCATTAAGCTACGTTCGCCAGAAGCCGCAGCGCTGGCCATTTGTCTTCCTGGCCCTCGATACATATTACATGCTCTGGGTGGCGGGCGGCCTGGCAGGGATCCTCGTAATGCCGGAGACTTTCGGCCTGACGTCCAACCGCTTCCCGACCTTGTACATTGTGATCGGCGGCCACGCCCTGATCAGTACGATCCCGCTGCTTGCAATCATGGGGCCGTCCTTGCGTGCGTCTCGGTCAGAAAGTGACCAGCAAGCAGACTCGAAGAAGGCGGACGATCCGGTCATCCGACGCTAACTCTCGAGATCAGCCCATCACCCCTCATTCCCCGCCGAACAGGTCCTTGTCCTGCCGGCGGCGCAGCTCCTCCATCTTCTCGAAGTGCTGCGGGCCGATTTCGAGGGTTTCAATGGCGCGTTCGATGCAGCTGGCGGCCTCACGAAGAGCGTTGAGAGCCGCATCGCGGTCGGCATCAAGCGGCAGGGTTGACAGGAGAAAGCTCAGCTTCTCCCGCCCCAGCCATGCGGTGTGCCGTGCGTACTCGGCATAGCGGTGTTTGGTCTCCGGCTCCTTCTCGATCCAGTCGTAGGGGCCTTCGGGTGTGATGAAGAAGGTGCGGGTGGGATCGGGCTTGGTGACATCCAAAGAGACATAGGCATTGACCAGGCTCGCCCGTTCGGCTGTCTCTTCGAGCGGAGAGGCACAGTGATAGACGGCACTTCCCTGCATGAAGCAGGCATAACCTGCGCCGGGAAAGTGAGGTGTCACGACTCGATCGTCGGGGATCGTGTCCCCGCGCGACACGATGGCATGGCCTTCCTCGCGTGTGCCCAGGAAATACTTGAAATCACCGCCCTTGTAGGTCGCCGGGTCGTGGCACATCAGCACATAGTCGAATCCGACGAAGTCGTAGTGCCAGCCGTCAACGGGCTTGGAGATGTGCCTGGGTGCGAAGTTCATGTGGCCCTGCTGGTAGACCATGGTGTGCGGCACCAATGGCGTACCGAAGAGGTCGCTGGCGAAGGCGGTGATGTCCTCGTTGCGGCAGAGATCGCGAATGAAGCGCGAGATGAACACTGTGCCGCGTAGATAACCGGTCGCACGGTGACTGTCGGGGACTTGGCGGATATGAGGTCTCAGGAGCCGCATGGTCTCGTGGAGGGCGGTCACGCCTTCGTCCGATAGCATCCTGGCGGGTGAGAACATCGCTGTGGGCGAAGCCTGCCTTTCGATGAACGTCTCGCTGTATCCGAGCTCGGCTAGCGACCAGCTTTCTTCCGGTGCTTCAAGCTGCAGGTGTCGTGAGGCATCGAACTCAGGCTCGCCGTCGATCCACTCGTAACCGTCGGGTTGATCAGGAAAGACATCGACAACGGACGGGTGGGACATGGCAGTCTCTTTGTCTCGGGGTGATCTTTGCTACGCCGCACCGGCGTTCTGAATAGCGCGCCAGACGGTCTGTGGTGTGGCGGGCATGTCGAGGGATGTCACGCCCAGGGGCGCGAGTGCGTCGATCAGGGCATTTATAATGACGGGCGGCGCCCCGGTGGTGCCCAGTTCGCCGGCACCCTTCACGCCCAGCGGATTGGTCACACAGAGGTCGGGCCGGTCGATCGTGGTGAAGCTCGGCAGATCGCCGGCGCGCGGCATGGCGTAATCCATGAAGGTCGCGCTCAAGAGCTGGCCGCTCTCGTCGTCATAGATGATGCCTTCCATCATGGCCTGACCGATCCCCTGGGTCACACCGCCATGGGTCTGACCGTCAAGGAGAAGGGGATTGATAACGCGGCCGAAGTCGTTGGCAGCCGTGTATCGCTCCAGCGTCCAGTGACCGGTTTCAGGGTCGATCTCGACCTCGGCAACATGGCAGCCATTCGGGAAGTTTCCGGCTTCGGGGGTGAAGAAGGCCTGATCTTCCAGGCCCGGCTCCAGACCTGAGCCTGCAAAGTTGGGGGCAACATAAGCCTTGGCCGCAAGCTGGGCCCAGGTCATGGAACGGTCGGTTCCGGCAATGGCAAAGGCGCCGTCGGCAAACTCAACATCGTCTGCGGAAGCTTCCATCAGGTGTGCGGCCAGGCTGCGCCCCTTGTCGATCACCTTATCCGCAGCCTGGACAATGGCCGGACCGGCCATAGATATCGAGCGCGATCCGTAGGTGCCCTGGCCGAATGGCACCTGGGAGGTGTCGCCGTAGATCACATCTATACAGTCGACCGACAGGCCCATGCGGTCGCCGGCGATCTGTGCAAACACGGTGGCGTGGCCCTGGCCATGGCTGTGAGTGCCCACAGCCACCGAGACCGAACCGCCGGGATGGACATGAACATGGGCCGTTTCGAAAACGCCGGGACCAGCGCCTGCAGCGGTTTCCGTGAACGCGGCGAGGCCCAGACCACGCAGCCGTCCGTGCCCGCGACTGGCAGCGCACCGTTGTTCGAACGCCTCATCCCGGGCTGCTCCAGATGCCTCGTCAGAGATGCCCGGGAAATCGCCGCTGTCATAAGCGAGACCGGTCACCGTGGTATGTGGCATCTCGTCCTGGCGGATCATGTTGCGGCGCCGAAGTTCCAACGGATCGATCCTGATCTGGCGTGCCGCTGTCTCCATCAGGCGTTCCATCAGGTAGACCGCCTCGGGCCGGCCCGCGCCGCGATACGGCTGAGTCGGCGTCGTGTTCGTCATGATGTTGAGGACTTCGACATCGATGGCGGGCAGGCGATAGACATTCGGGATCAGCGGAATAAACAGACCCATCGGCACCGCCGGTCCGAAGGCCGTGAGATAGGCGCCAAGGTCGGCCTGGGTCCTGACACGCAGACCGAGCAGACCGCCATCGGCATCAAGGGCCATCTGGGCGCGTGTGATATGGCCGCGCGCGCCGGCGTCAGTCGCCACTGCCTCATGGCGCAATGCGGTCCAGCGGATCGGCCGTCCGGTTTTCCGGGACGCGAGGCACAGCACGATCTCCTCGCCATAGGCTGATGCCCGCATGCCGAAGCCGCCGCCCATGTCTTTCGATACGACAACCAGATCCTGTTCGGCCATGCCCATCAGCGGCGCCATGGTCCGGCGCAACAGGTGGGGTGCCTGATTGCCAATCACGAGCCGGATCTTTCCGTCAGTTTCAGGGATGGCCAGCGCGCAACGGGGTTCCATTGGATTGGCGGTGATGCGCTGGTTGACAAGTTTCAGTTCGACGACGTGAGCCGCATCGGCCAGGGCACGTTCGACAGTTCGGGCATCACCGGTTTGCGCGCGGAAGGCGACATTGCCGGGACAGGAGTCCCAGATATTGACCATGCCGTCCCGCTGGGCGGCCTCGATTGTACCGGCAGCGGGCAGCGGCTCGATGTCGAGTTCGATGGCATCGAGCGCGTCACGGGCCAGGGTCTCGGTCTCGGCCACCACCAGCGCCAGGATATCTCCCACCATACGGACCTTGTCGTGGCAGATGGCGGGTCGAGGACCTTCCGGAATGGGTGCGCCATCGGCGTCGTACATCTGAAACTCAGGCCCGATCAGCGGTGGATGGCCGCCGCAGAGATTCGCTGCCGTGAAGACAGCGACCACGCCTGGCATGGCCTGAGCTTCCGCAACGTCGATCAAACGGATGGTGCCGTGAGCGGTATCGCTTCTGAGGAACACACCGGCTGTTTCACGGCTGGCCGGCACGTCTCCGCTGTAGCTTCCGCGGCCCAGCAGAAGGCGCTTGTCTTCCTTGCGCCGCAGTGGCGCTCCGATGGCGTCGTGTTTCATGAGCGGAGTGTAGGGCGGGCAGGTTGAATACGGTAGCGGCCGTCAGCGTGTTTCGTAATCGTGCGCTTGCGCACGACAATCTGAATCTGTGCCAGTGCCCGGCCCACGGTCTGGTCGATGTTCGAAACCAAGTCGAAGAATAGCTTGTGGCATTCTTCCATCAGCCCGGACGTTAACAGCCTTCGGGCCGCGAGATCCTGCAGAAAGCGGTCGTAGCGCCTCTTGATGCGATTGGAATGAACGTTGGCGTAACCAAGACGGAGAAGGTCGTGGTTGTAGTGTTGATCCTGGCGGTCTGCGGACAGCAACACCGCGTCGGGCAGGGTGCGAGCCAGGGTATCGATTTCGTGGGAACCGGGTGACCAGCTTTCGCCCAGAGCCGTCCAAAGCCGGAAGGTGGCCTTGTGATCGGAGTTGTAGATGCTGGGCCAAAGGCCCTGTTCGTAGAGATCTTTGTCGGTGATCACGACGATGAGATAGCCACCGGGTTTGACCAGTTCCCACCACCGGGTCAGGGCAGCGGGCGGATCAAACATGTGCTCAAGACAATGACTCCAATGCACCGCGTCATATGCAGCGTTCGGGCGCAGGTCGTCGATCACACGACCTGCGAGATAGGTCCTGAGGAAGTTAGCGCTGCGGAGGGCGTTGGTCTTGCGGGTCTCGTTCGCCAAAGAGTGTCTCGCCATAGGCCCTAGAGGTTGACTCTGGAGACCTGATACCACTCCTTCTGGGTCCGAAAATAGACCTTGCTGGCACGGTCGACACGGTTGCCCACATCCCGAAACACCGCTCGGGCTTCATCCGCATGGCCAAACTTCTACAGCAACAGGCGGTAACGCACACGCAGCTTCTCATTCCGGGCATAGGATGCAAGGCTCTCGTAGGTGGCAAGTGCATCCTGTGTGCGGTCCAACGCTTCTTTGCTGCGGGCATAGAGCAGATGCCCTTCTTCAGATCTGAATCCGGGGTGATGCTCTTGCACGTCGTCGAGTGCAGAAAGGCAGTCCTCGTACTGACCGTCAAGAAAACGCACCTCGGCAAGACGGATCAGGGTGCCGGGATCGTTCTCGTGCGGGCCTGTCAGACAACGCTCGAGCAAGGTCGCTGCTTCACCGTAACGTTCCCGTTCGGCGAGCTGTCGGGCCATGCCGGTGAGAGTCTCGACGGTTTCGACGTCTGCCAGTTCATGGGCGGCCTCGCGATAGTCGCGGTCGGGGTCGATGATTCTCGTGACGTCGGTTTTGAGTTTTGATGCAGCACGTGTGTGGCGCAGTTCGGGAAGAACTTCGGCCAGAAAGTAAATCATCGATCCGATGCCTAGTGCGCCAATCAGGACGAACAGCCACCAATTGGGATGTCGGGTGCGCACCGCGTGCAGCAGCAGGCCACGGCGATCAGGACGGTGAGGCCACTAAGGAAAGGCATGATGAAACTCCCTGCACGCGAGGCAATCATGACCATGTGCTCGCCACCGGTATCTCGTCAATGGAAGGGGATGTGTGATGACTCCTAAAGCCAAACCCGTCGGCACCAATCATGTGGCGCTTGAGATCGGCGATATCGGTGAGGCGCTGGCCTTCTACGGTTCGTTTCTCGATCTTGAGATTGCATCAAAGAGTGACAAAGCCGCCTTTGTCTATTTCGGAGATCAGTTCATCAACTTCTCTGCCGGATTCCGTCAGGGGCCTGATGACAACCGGCATTTCGGAATTGCGGTCGACGACAAGCCTTTGACCATTGAACTGTTGAACAGTATGGGCGTTGAACTGCTCGATGGTCCCTTCACGGATTTTCTCGACCCCTGGGGCAACCGCGTCGAACTAACGACCTACACCAACATTCAGTTCACCAAAGCCGATCACGTTCTCCGGGTCATGGGGCTCGGGCATCTCAAGAAGACCGACGAGGCCCTCAACGAACTGGCTGACAAAGGTATGGTGCCAGACGCCTAGGTGCTTAGGTGAAGACGACCCGGGGGAAGTAGAGCGAGACGACCCAGTTGGGCATGTCGACGATCTCACTGATCCTGAGGTCGCCGCAGACGCTGCACAGCATGTAGGCATCGGCCGGTGCCAGGCCCCGTTCACGTCCCAAGAGATCGATCATGCCGGCGACGGCGTCGCGAGCACCCTGGAACAGATCCTCGCCGATCCCTGTGGTCACGAAGTAGCCGTCACCATCGAGATGACGGGAGACAGGTCCCGGTGTCTGAAAGTGCGGGAAGGGGATGTTGGCCTCCTTCACCAGATCAAACTTTAGGCCCACGTTCATCTGGCTTTCGATGGCGGTGCCGCAGACTTCACCGTCACCCTGTACGGCATGGGTGTCGCCGATCGAAAACAGCCCGCCTTCGACCTCGACAGGCAGGTAGAGCTCCGTGCCGGCGCCCATATCCCGGATGTCCATGTTGCCGCCGACCCGACGTGGTGGCACGACGCTGTGTAGACCAGCTTCTGCCGGCGCCAGGCCGATGGTGCCGGCAAAGGGCTTGAGAGGGACCCGGGCATGATCACCGAAGGCCGACGTTCCAGGGTCGCCTGCTTCGTAGGTCCAGATGTTAAGCGCGGGTTCGGGGAACTGGTCGGTCAGCAGACCGAAACCGGGGATCAGGGCTGTCCAGCCCCAGCCACAGGCTTCGAAACCCAAAAACGTCACCTTGATCGCGTCCCCGGGCTTGGCACCGTCGATTACGATGGGGCCGGTAACCGGGTTGACCTTACCGAAGTCGAGGGTGGTGACGTCGGCGGTCGTCGATGCCGCTGTGAACTGCCCGCCCGACGAGTCGACCGTTTCGACGTATACACTTTCCCCCGGAGCCACCGTCATTGCCGATGCATTACTGTTGTCCCAGCCGAAGTGGTGATGGTGGCTGTGGATCGTATGATTGCAGCGCATGGCCATAGTGCGTCTCCCCGTTTGCTTTTGGATGTCGCCGGCCAATCCGATGCCGCATTAATTACAGTATCGGAAGCCCGCTGGATTGGCATGATTGCAGCCGGGACAGTCCATGGATACCAAGTCAGCCACATCCACTTTGGCACAGGACCGGTATCATCTCCGAATCGTTGCCTGAATTGATCCATGGCGGACGTCGGGAATGGTCCATATGTCGCATGTGTGACACTCGGAGGCTCGGCTGCGCTGTAGTGAAGCGCAGTCTTTTGTTAGGACGTACTCTGCTCTAGGCGCATCCGGACCGGGTCCGGGATCAGGGAGAAGCGTGATGAAAAGCCAAGCTCGTGTAGTTGTGATCGGTGGCGGCGTTGTGGGTGTCGGCACGCTGTATCATCTGGCCAAGAAGGGCTGGAGCGATGTTGTCCTGGTCGAACGCAAGGAGCTCACCTCGGGGTCCACGTGGCATGCTGCCGGTCTGCTGCCGCTCTTCAACATGAGCTATTCGGTGGGCCAGGTGCACAAGTACTCCGTGCGCTTCTACCACGAGCTCCAGGAAGAGACCGGTATGGACGTCGGGTTCAAGACCGTCTCCAACATCCGCCTGGCGACCAACCGCGATCGCATGGATGAGTATCATCAATACGCCGGCGTGGCGCAGACCATCGGCGTGGATGTGAACTTCCTGACACCCGAACAGGTCAAGGAAGTCTGGCCGCTGGCCAACATTGAAGGCCTTGTCGGTGCGATCCAGCATCCCGAAGACGGCTACATCCAGCCTGCCGACCTGACCCAGGCTCTGGCGACCGGTGCACGCAACCGTGGCGCGGAGATCTACCGCAACACCTGTGTGACGGCGATCGAGCCTGCGTCGGGCGGCGAGTGGCTCGTGAAAACCGACAAGGGTGACATCACTTGCGAACATGTAGTGACGGCCTCGGGCAGCTTTGCCCGTGACGTCGGCGCGATGGTCGGCCTCGAAGTTCCCGTGATCCCGGTTGAGCATCAGTATATCGTGACCGAGCCGCATCCCGACATTCAGCAGCGTAAGGCCGATGGTCTGCCCGAGATGGGCGTGCTGCGTGAAAGCGACGGTTCCTGGTACATGCGCGAAGAACGCGGCGGCCTGATCCTGGGCCCCTATGAGATCGGCGCGCCGGCCTGTTATGTCGATGGCCCCGCCGACGACATGGAATACGAGCTCTTCCAGGAGGATCTGGAGCGTCTCGAGCCCCATATCGAATCGGCAATCAACCGGGTCCCGGCCTTCGGCGAGGTCGGTGTGAAGCAGGTCTACAACGGTGCGATCTGCTACACGCCGGACGGTTCACCGATCATCGGCCCGGCCTGGGATCTGACCAATTTCTGGCTCAACGAAGGCCACAGCTTCGGCATCACTGCCGCAGGCGGTGCCGGCTGGCAGCTTGCCGAGTGGATAGTCGACGGCACACCCACGATCGACATGATGGGTGTCGACCCGCGTCGCTTCGGCGATTACGCCACCAAATCCTACCTCGTGAAGAAGAACGAGGAGGCCTATGCGAACGTCTTCACGGTTCACTATCCCGATGAAGAGCGGGAGGCCGCCCGTCCGCTGCGTACCTTCCCCTGTTACGACCGCCTGAAGGACCTGGGCGCCGTGTTCGGCTCGCTCTTCGGGTGGGAACGGGCGAACTGGTTCGCTCCGGAGGGCACGCCGCAGGAAGACGATTGGTCGTTCCGCCGCTCGAAATGGTTCGAGCACGTCGGCAACGAGGTCCGTAACACGCACGAGAACGTCGGCATCCTTGATATGTCGGCCTTTGCCAAGTGCCGAATCTCAGGACCGGGCGCCGAGGCGTTCCTTGATTCCATGATCGCCAACAAGCTGCCCAAGACGATCGGCCGCGTGGGCCTCGTGCATTCGCTCACCGATCTCGGTGGCGTGCATTCGGAGTTCACGATCCGTCGTGAAAGCGCTGACAGCTTCTACATCGTCAGCGCCGGTGCGACCCAACGTCTGGACCACGACTGGATCAAGAAGCACATGCCAACCGATGGCTCCGTATGTTTCGATCACTTGACCAACCAGATGGGTGTGCTCGTGATTGCGGGGCCGAAGTCCCGCGAGCTTCTGCAGCGCATCACCCGCGACGACCTTTCCAACGACGCCTTCAAGTGGCTTTCGGGCCGCTGGATCGACGTCGGCTTGGCTCCGGCCTTGGCGATCCGCATGAACTTCGTCGGCGAACTCGGTTGGGAGTTGCATCACCCCGTCGAATATCAGAACCACATCTTCGATGCGGTGATGGAAGCGGGTGCCGATCTCGGCATCAAGCCCTTCGGCATCCGTGCGATGGACGCCATGCGTCTGGAGAAATCCTACAAGCTCGTCGGCCGCGAGATGTCGATCGAGTACGCGGCGCTGGAGAGCGGTCTCGACCGTTTCGTCCACCTCAACAAGGGTGAGTTCAAGGGACGCCAGGGCCTCAAGGA